>Ga0233431_1001552_pt1 | contig 38882 bp, 38 predicted proteins | sample SI_118_April2016_FD_179867 | JGI IMG/M metagenome (GOLD analysis project Ga0233431, IMG submission 179867) | Seawater microbial communities from Saanich Inlet, British Columbia, Canada - SI_118_April2016_200_MG | ecosystem: Environmental > Aquatic > Marine > Inlet | place: Canada: British... | reverse complement strand
CTTTGTTGCAGAAGGAACTGTTCCTGGAAGAATATTAAATCAATTCTCAATGGACGAGTACGACAACCATTTTCGAATAGCAACAACTGTTGGACGAAATGGAAGCAATAACGTGTATGTATTAGGTAGTGACATGAATGTTGTTGGGGCTCTTGAAGAACTAGCTCCTGGAGAAAGTATTTACTCTGCAAGATTTATGGGGGAAAAAGCATATGTAGTAACTTTCAAAAAAGTTGACCCATTATTTGTGTTAAATCTATCCGATCACACAAACCCAAGAGTTCTTGGAAAACTAAAGATTCCGGGTTACAGTGATTACTTGCATCCAATCGATGAAACACATTTAATCGGTGTTGGAAAAGATTCTATCGAAGCAAAAGGAGATTTTGCTTGGTACCAAGGAGTCAAAATGGCTATTTTTGATGTTAGCGATGTTGAGAATCCAATTGAATTACACAAGGTAATCATTGGAGATCGTGGGACGGATAGTATAGCGTTACATGACCACAGAGCATTCCTTTTTGACAAAGAAAGAGAGTTGCTTGTGTTACCAATAACTCTGGCAGAGATTTCAGAAGAACAAATTGCAGACTCAGAGAAAAGAATGGCTGAAATGGAAGATGACCTGCGTTGGAATGACTTTCCATTATATGGAGAAAATACATTCCAAGGTGCAATGGTATTTGATGTTTCAATCGCCAATGGTTTTAACGAGCGAGGAAGAATAACACATGTAAGCGAAGAAGATGAACTAAAAACAGGTTATTACTACAATTATAACACTCAAATCAAGAGATCGTTTTACATTAATGAAGCGTTATTCACTTTCTCAAATAGTTTGCTAAAAGCAAATAATTTGGATACACTCGAAGACATCAGTAAAGTTACTTTGAATGAAGAAGGAAATAATTACTACAATGATGTTGAAATAATGCCAATGGTTAACTAGAAATTAAATTGAAATTGGTTGTTGCAAATGCAGCAACTATTTCTTCTTTTTAGAATCAAAATAACCCATATCAGATAGCTTAATCAAAACCAGTTGTTTTACAACGTCAGCTCTTGAACAACCAATCTTGTCGATTAGCTTGTCAAGCATTTTTACTTGTGCACTGGAAAAGTACGGACTTATTCTATGTTCTTGAGACATAATATCACCTAAAACACCCAATTAATAGGGTTACTCATTAGTTACTGATTAGTACCATTCACTTTTTAAAGCAATCTCTCTCCTTATTAATTAATAATATTGGAAACAAGGTAGAGGTGATTTAATGAAATATTTGTTTTCTAGCGAAAGTATAACAGAAGGACATCCAGACAAGGTTTGTGATGGAATAAGTGATGCTATTTTGGATGCGTGTTTAGCACAGGATCCGCAAAGCAGAGTTGCTGCAGAAACAATGACAACAACTGATTTTGTTTGTATTGCTGGTGAGGTAACTACAAAAGCAGACATTAACTATGAAGAGGTTGCAAGGAAAAAAATTGCAGAAATAGGTTACACAGAAGATGGAATTGGTTTTAGTGACAAGAGTGAAGTAAAAGTTCTTATCCACGAACAAAGCCCAGACATCTCTCAAGGAGTAACTGAAGGAGAAGGAGATTATAAAGAACAAGGAGCTGGTGACCAAGGACTAATGTTTGGTTACGCAACAAACGAAACTCCTGAATTGATGCCTTTACCAATTACTCTAGCAAATAAATTAACTATGCGTTTAACTGAAGTAAGAAAAAAAGGAGAAATCAAAGAACTTCTACCTGATGGAAAAAGCCAAGTAACTGTAGAGTACGTTGATGACAAACCCGTTCGCGTAACAACAGTAGTTATTGCTGCACATCACAAAGAATGCGATATGGAACAATTAAGAAAAGACATTAAATCAAAAGTAATTGACCCTGTTGTAGGAGATATGATTGATGAAAACACTAATGTTTTGATAAATGCAACTGGCAAGTTCGTAATGGGTGGACCAGCAGCAGACGCAGGACTAACTGGAAGAAAAATAATCGTTGACACATACGGTGGTTGGGGACGACACGGAGGAGGAGCATTCTCTGGGAAAGATCCTTCAAAGGTTGACCGTTCAGCAGCTTATGCAGCAAGATATGTTGCAAAAAATATTGTTGCTGCGGGACTAGCTGATAGATGTGAAGTACAATTAGCTTATTGTATTGGTTACGCTGAACCACTAAATGTTTTCCTTGAATGTTTTGGAACAGAAAAAGTAGATCTAGAACTTTTAGAAGAATTAGTGCGAAAACACTTTCCTCTAAAACCAGCTAATATAATTAATGAGCTGACTCTAAAAACTCCAATCTATCATAAGACAAGTGCTTATGGTCACTTTGGTAAAAGCGATTTACCTTGGGAACAAACAGATAAAGCAGAAATATTAAAACAAGAAACAGGACAATAATCCTGTTTTCTTTCTATTTTTTTAATATAGTTATTATTCTAGACGAATAAATTTCTTTTATTCCAATAAGTATTAGTGCAACAACATAGATTGCTGGAACAACAAGCGCTAAATCAAAAGACAGATTCTTCAGTAAACCAATTATTGAAATTGCAAATAAGATGTATATTGCACCCATGGCAAAGTTCAAAGTTTTATTAAATTCTTTATTTTTTTCCGACTTAATTTGGTGCCATACTAGCATAATAAAAACTGGAATTATTGTAGTTAGTGGCAAAGTCAATTTTAATCCGGCAGGCACTGGATAAAATATCGAATATGCTAAAACAAAAATATAAAGTAAAATAAAAACAAGTTCTGATTTGCACATATTACTTATCTCCAATAATTTACATATTAGCATTTACCATGTAAATCTCGGAAGGAATTACTGCGAGTATCCCTACTAAGATATTAATGATTTGTGTAAAAGGATCTCCAAAGAAAAACATTGTTGCTAAGAAAAATGCTAGCAAAATTATTGCAACAAAAACAAATCCTATTGATAAGTCTTTTAGTAAAGCAAATATCGCTGAAAGAATAATTGATAGAATTATTACACCCAAAAATACTAAGTAAATTATTTCGTATGCTTCGCTTAACCCACTAACCAAAGGATTTCCTTGTACTAACAAAATTGACCCAATCGAGAGTAAGAAAACAAATAATAGTATTCCAATTGCGGTAAGGAAAAGAATTGTTTTTCGAAGTAGTGAAACATCTCCTTTGTTTCTATGCGTAACTCTTCTTGGTAATGGTCCAACAGAGCGAGTGGGTTTATCAAAAATCTCAGTTACTTCTCGTCCCGGCCTAATATGAGTCTTTTTTACTATAGTAATACTCTTTTTCTTGTCCATTGTGATAGTTCTAGCAATTTCAACATGCTTTTCCTTGCTTTTTATATTAACAATCTTGTCTTTAATCATTTTTTTAGCTGAACCTAGTTGTTCTGGATAGATATACACACAATTAACTCCGCTATGTTCGTAGACACCAACTTTCTCCATAAATCGCGCTCTTTCTCGTTTCTCCATCTTTTTATTGTTCTTATTGTTCCAGCTACCAAAGTATTCAATTGCTAGGTTATATTTTTCTAAATAAAAGTCAGGTATTCGATATTTCTTAACATCTTTTTTCAAATTATATAATCGTTTCTTTCGATCAAATCTAATTTTTAATTCTTCTAAAACAGTTTCAATGAATTTTTCTCCAGCAATATTTCCTTTTACCATTTTAATCAACTAGCCCTCTTTCTTTTTTGTGTTGTCGGCTTTGTTACGCCAACTTTAATATCTTTTAATAATTTTTCTCGTTCATCTGGTTGTTCAATCCGTGGTTTTCCTCCTTCAGAAATAAATAAACCAAGCGTAGTCAAAATATTTGAAAAGAATATTACCAAAAAAGCAATAGCTGTTATCTGGCTAAGTATCTCAGGAGTAAACGGAGTGTTTGGAATATTTGTCAAACCCATGCTTACAGGTATTGAAACTAGTACTGCTGCAGCTAGCCCTCTTGCAGACATAGTAGTAATCAATTTTTGATCAGATACAAAAAGCGGTTTTACTTTTGTTAGTAAACTCGTTGAAATATAGCGAGCGAACAAAATTATTATTATTATTGTAACTGAGATAACAATTACGATTGGAGTTAAAAATTCTAATTGAAACAAAATTCCAAGATAAACAAAAAAGAATGTTTTGACTAAAAACGATATCTCGTTTTGGAAATTCTTTATATTCTTATCAATACTCCTTGTCGTTAGTTTTAACATACTAGTAATATCTTCACTATTACCAAGAACAATTCCAAAGATTAAAGCTGCAATTGCTCCGTTTCCACCCACAAATTGTACTACTCCGTATAATAGCAACAGCGATGCAATTGTCATCAAGTACTCGTATGGTCGCCCTTGCAAATAAGTTAAGGCTTTCAACCAGATTAAACCAAATGCAAATCCGAGTATCGCTGCAATACTAAAATTAGCCAGTATTCCTGTTGAAATTCCTGCTACACTAACTGTTCCAAGCAAAAAGATTTCTCCAATTGCTACAGCAGTAATAACACAAAGTGAATCTGTTAGAGCTGATTCTAAACTAAGCATTGTCTTTGTTTCGTCTTTAGCAGTAGTGTTTTTCACTAAAGGAATCACAACTGCAGAGCTCGTTCCTCCAACTATTGCTGCAATAAATAATGCTAGTAGTGGATCAAATGCACCAAGACCCGCTAGCCCTAAGAACCATAGTACTCCAACTGTTAAACCAAGAGTTAATACAAAAACCATTAGAGTGAATCCGAGTGTTCCAGTCAATGCTTTTACTGTTTTGAAAAAGTTTAAGTGCATCCCGCCCTCAAACAAAATCATAATCAACGCGAATCCTGCAAAGAAGGGTAGGAACGATTGGAAGATTTGCATTTCGGTTGGACCAAGTAAACTCATTCCAAGTTCGCTCGCAATCGGTCCAATCAACAAACCGATTAAAAGTAAGATAATAATTTCCGATACTTTTGTTTTCTTAAAAAAGATCAACCCAAAATAACCGATTATGATTATTGCTGCCAATGTAATAAATGCTAATTCTACCGAAACCATTTTTAACCCCTTGAAGATAAAAGAGGATTTTAGAATATAAAGCTAACTGTTAGGTAAACTCAGTTATCTTTTTTACCTCGGCACGAATTTTTGGGGGTATTCCATGAATAATTATACTAGAATTTCTTGAGATTATCTTAAGAATTGCTAGTGCGGGCGGACAAAATGCCTTTTGTGAATGATCTACAATTGAAGCATATGGTACGGCAATTGTTTCAGCAGCAGGCGCACGCGTTTTAGCTTCTCTAATACAGTCGCTAGCTAAAAGTGCCACACGCTTTCTCTTTCCGTGTGGACTCAATGATTCCCATCGTGGCGGCGGAGCATGATTAACTCCTTTTGGGCGCAGCAAAATTGTTAGGTTAAATCGATTGTTTATTTTAGTTGTGGCATTTATCATTGCATTTATATCCCTACTCGCATACGCACTTAATCCAAAAGCATCTTTTGTTGTTCTAATTTGTTGTGCTTGTTTTTCGGGGGTAACTGATTGTGGCACACCCCGCGTTTTTTGTCTCTGTTTTTTCTTTGAGACTTGTGGAGCTGCAGCTAATGGTTGCGGGTGTAATGACTTGCGTTCGTTTGGAATAATAATTGTTTTTTTTCGTCTTCGCCGTTCTAGCCGAGCTTCTCTACGTTCTATTGCCGCTTCTCTTAATCTAGCTAATCCGCTTCTTTGTCTTTTTGAAGTATGTGTTTGTTGTTCTTTATGCGCTAATCGATTTAAACGATCAGAAGCTTTTTTTAATAATGTTATTCCAAGTATTGTTGCCATTAGCCCGCTAGCCCCAAGCCCGGCTGCCGTAGCCACCTGCGTTATTTGTGTTTTATCTGACATAAATTCATTTCTTTTTTGTCTAGCCGCAGTAAATTCTTCACGAGTCCCGGTTTCTGATGCACGTTTATATTTGTCATTAAGTCGGTATGATTTAAAACAATGATGTGCGTGCCCTGCAAACCCGCCAATTATTGCTCCACCAGTTACACCTATGCTCATTTTTTCGCCAGTTGTTATTTTTGGAAGCGCACCATCATTTTTTCTAACTAGTGGCCGCCCAAATTGCATCTTTCTTTTTTTTGGCACAGTTACTTGTCCGCGTTTCGTTCTAGGTGTTTGTTGATTACGCATAATCTCTGTAAGAAATAGGTTTTCCCAAGAATTTAAATCTTTGCAAAAACCACTACTTTTCTTCAAAGAGCGTTTCTAGTTGAGAATCAACACTCTCTTTCCAAGTATTGATGATTTCTTGCATTTGTTCTTTTAATTCGGGTTGTTTTTTAACACAATAAAGGAATACAAATCCACCACTATCAAGATTATTTTGTCTTCGAAGAACAATGTCTTTAACCAACAAATTTTTCATTGCTTTTTGAACGGTTGTCCTATCTAGTTCTATCTTATCAGCTATTTCACTAGAAGGAATACAAGCTTTTGTTTTTAGTAAATAAAGAAATATCGCAAGCTCTGTTCTCGTCAAATTAAAGGTACACTGAATTAGTTCTTTTGAATCCATTTGTTTGCATTGTAACTTAGCCATAATAACACCACTACTTATTTTTCTCGATAGATCTTCTTTAGAATCTTTTCCCAATCCATTAAAAAGAAAATAATCAGAACAACAACACTAAACATCCCACTTACAACAATAAACAACAAGTCGTTTGAGAGTAACAAAGATCTAAATATGTTTCCAGTAAATGCAACCAAGAGCGAGTATTGTATTGTTCTCCCAACAGCAAAACCAAGCGTAATCGCTTTTAGTTTCATCCTGGTTGCTCCAACAAGAATAAATAGGATATTTGTTGGCAAAGGAGTTATTGAGTAAACCATCGAAAAAAGAAATCGGCTCCAAGTTGTTCCAGAAAGCTTTTCTCTTAAAAAATTCATTTCGTGTTTTTCTTTTCTACTAGCAAACTTAAAAGTAAAGATTCCTGAAAGTTTTGCTAAAAGGTATCTTCCAATTGTTGATGCAGTTACACCTACAAAAATTAATACAGGTAAATTCGTAGTTGAATTTATGTAGAAGTAAGATAGTATTAGAAATGGAGGCGGAGCAAAAACAGGTATCACATTTGCTGCAAACACAATTAGCCACTCAAAAACAATCGTAAGCATACTAAAAAGAACAACAACTAATAATAAAAAGGTTTTTCGATAGTTAAATGATATGAACAAGAACAATGCTAAGGGTTTAACAAAACTAGAAATCGGTTCTGGCAACAAACCAAAAGAAGGTTATTTGCATTTTGATATCAGAGACGATGTTAATGCAGATATCGTTGGAAATGCTACAAAACTACCTTTTGCAGACAATGAGTTTGCAGAAGTCTTTTCAAGATTCTTCTTAGAACACTTACCAAGAAATGACGCAAGAACCGCATTAACCGAAATGTTTAGAGTATTAGAACAGGGCGGAAAGCTTGCAATAATCGTTCCAAATATCGCGTACTTTTGCAAACTTTTTATCGAAGAAACTGGGCAAAAAAAAGAGTGGGCATTAAACAAGATATATGGTTTTGAGAATTATAGTGAAGACCACCACTTTTTTGGTTATGATAAAGAAGTTCTTACAAGCGAACTAGAAAAAGCAGGATTTCAAAACATAAAACAAGTGAAAACAGAGGAACAATACCTGCATTTGACCGCGACAAAATAGAGTCTTTTTAATGTTTTGCCCATTAGAATTAATTATGAAAAAGATTTTTGTTATTACACTAGTATTACTCTTAATTTTTTTTATGGTTGGCTGCACAGGAGTTGATAATGTGACTAATACAGATAATCCCACGGACAACAATGTGGATGAAAACAAAACATCTAATATTTACAATAATTTAGATCAAATGAAAAAAGTTCAAAATGGAAATAATATTTCAATTAACTATACTGGACGACTAGAAGATGGAGAAGTATTTGATACGAGTTTGGCTCCGGGACGCGAGGCGTTAACCTTTGATGTTGGTGCAGGCCAAATGATAAAAGGCTTTGATGATGGCGTGCTTGGAATGAAGGTTGGCGAAAAGAAAACAATTACTTTAGCACCCAAAGACGCGTATGGTGTATTAAACGAAGACAATAAACAAGCAATTCCTTTCTCAAATCTACCACAACAAGATTTTAATGTAGGACAAGTTGTTGTTTTAGGACAGTATAGATTGAAAGTTTACGATGTAAACGATGACGGAATTGTTGCATCAGTAAATCATTTCCTAGCAGGAAAAACACTTATCTTTGATTTAGAATTAGTTTCAATTAACTGATTCTACTTCTTTTGTGTTCACTTGTTTTTTCATCAAAACAACCCTTTTAAATTAAGTTTTTTGAACTAACTTGCTATGAAACAAGTACTATTAGCCTATTATCCTTTGGGTGAAGTTCCAAAAGTAATTAACAAGTTAGAATTACTACTCCACGAAAACAAAATGAAAGTTAGAAAAGAAGAGCTAAAGTTAACCGAAGAAATTGATTTAAGAAAACAATTTAAATTAGAAAAAAAATTAGTTTTGAAGAATAAAATCCCTTCGCTAAAAGACTTTGACTTAATTATTATCGGAACGCCAATTGTTTCCTTTTCTTCTGTTCCTGCAGTAAATATTTTTATTAGAAATCTGCCTAAAGTAAATGAAAAGAAATTTGTTTTGTTTGCAACAGGTATAGGTTTGCCCGGAACCGCAATAAAAAAAATGACTTCTTTATTATCAATGCAAAAAGGGAAAGTTATTGCATCACAAGTTTTTTCGAGTATTTTTGAATTTGATGAAAAAAAGCTAAGAGAAGTCAGTAAACTAGTTGAACAAATAAAAACACAATTGTGATTACTCTTTTTAGAACTAGTCACCATAATCTAGTTGTTTAAACACGTCATCTTCAAAGGTATGTGGTTGAGCTTGTTTTCGCTCTCCAGAACTCACTTTTTGCTTTGCAATTTCTCTAGCACCTTCAAGTAGCTTAGCGCGTATCTTTTCGATTTCTTCGCTTTTCTGGATAGCTTTTATTTTTCCTTCAATCGAAATCATTTCTTGTTTTATATCCGAATTCATTTTTTTAAAAGCTTTTTCATCTATCTTTCTTTTCAAATAACCTCTTTCAGCGAGTTTTAGTTCGTGAACCTTTTTTTGTTTTTGATCCATTAAATCAGATAAAACTTTTCGCTTATCTTTTGAAACACTTTCCATTGCTTTTGCTTCAGCAAAGTTCATTGTTTCTTTTTTCTTTGTATCACTCTCTGCTTCTAGTTTTATTAGTTCAGCATTTTTCTCTCTTGAAATCTTATCAAAAGTTGGTTTATCAATTTCATGTTTCAAATATTTTTTTTCAGCTGCCTTTAGCTCTTCTAACAATTCACTTTTTCTAAATTTAGGGTTTTGGTGTCGTGTCCTTCTATTGTCGCCTACGCCAAAAGACTCTTGAGAAATAACTCCTTTGGTCGCAACCTCTCTACTGGAAACTGAGTTGTCCTTTTTCTTTCTCCCTTTCAAATTAACAATTACTATTATCAAAATTAAGACGACTACAATTATTCCTATCAATAAATGAAACAATCCAATACCTGCTTCTCCAAGCATTGACAGAACTTCAACAGGCACGACTTCTTCAACCTGACTAATTACTTGTTCCACTGGCGATAACATGTCCGCAAACGGAATCATCAATAACAATGCCAGGATTATTATAACAAGTATTATAGTAATTGCTTTTTTATGCATGATTATATTACTTTAATTCTAAATAAAAAAGTTTGTATTGGCATGTACCACAAGGTCTTGCAATATATCATTGCACAGAAAAACGATTACCCGCTTAGTAGAAACCATTAAATAATACTATAATGCAAATAGTATTGTTAGGGTGAATTGATGGACATAATCAATAAAACTGTTAAGCAAATTAAGTCGCTACAAATACAAGGTGCGTCAAAGGTACGTGAAAAAGCAGTTGATGCTTTGGTAAGAGCTTCGCTTGCTTCAAACGCAAAAACACCTAAAGCGTTTAGAAAAGAATTTTTAGCAAACTCAAAGAAACTATTTGATGCTAGGCCAACCGAACCAGCTCTAAGAACTGCTATAAGAATACTAAAGAAAAGTATTTCTGGTAAAAAAATGAGTGTTGCGCAAATGAAGCAAAGCATTAAGAAAACTGATGTACGCTATGAAAAAGAGCGATCAATCGCAATGAAAAAGATGTCAAAGTACGGTACGCAATTAATCAAGAGACATTCAACAATACTAGTTCTTTGTCATTCGCACTCAGTAATAGATGTTTTAATAAAAGCGAAAAAGAAAATTGATATGGTGTATTGTTGTGAAACAAGACCCTTATACCAAGGAAGACAAACTGCTAAAGACTTGGCAGCCGCAGGAATAAAGGTTACGTTATTAGTAGACAATGCGGCTTCAACGATAATGAGAGAATGTGATTACTTTTTTACTGGAGCAGATGCTTTTTTAGGTGACGGAGACATCGTAAACAAAATAGGTACAAACCAAATTAGTACTATGTGTAAGCGTTATGAAACCCCACATTTTGCTGTTTGTTCGACACATAAATTTGAACCATCTTCTTTTTTTGGTAAAGACGAACCAATAGAACAAAGAAATCCTCAAGAAGTTCTCGCAAGAAAAATAAAGGGAGTAGCAATAATGAATCCTGCTTTTGATCGAACAGATTCTTCGCTTATTCAAGGAATTATCTGTGAGAAAGGAGTTTTTCCTCCCGAGGTTCTTGCTTCGAAGCTATACGACAAACTAAATCTAGATAAACACGAAACTGATTTTTTAAAACTTTGAAAAACGAGTAACTTATTTCTTTTTTTGTTTAGTTTTCTTTGTTTTTCTTCGCCTAAATCTTCTAAACATCTTTTCTTTTTTTGTAATGGGCGTCTCGATTTTCTCATCACACTTAACTTTTTGGCAATGTGTTTCAAGATAAATTCCAGCAAAGATCAAAATGACTCCGCCAATAATTATTCTATAATCAATTATTTCTCCAATTAAAAACACTGCTAAAACAATTGATACTAGCGGAGTTATAATCATTGATATAACTGATGCACTCTCGGCTTCCATTTCTTCAAGAGCAATACTGTAAAGCAAGTAAGCTAAACCACTACCAATTATTCCAAGAGCAATTAGATGTGGTAATACACTCATGATATTTCCTAAACCATATATTAGCATGAATGGGAATAACAAGATTGTTGCAAAAAATAAAAACCAAACAATACTTCCCGGGCTATGATTTCTATCAACCGAACGCATTTCGGTTATTAACAAAGCATATACCACCGCACTAACCAAAGCCAATATATTTCCGAACATATTCGCATCAAGACTAATCGGATTAATTATAGCGATACCAATTATTGCAATTATTAATGTAATAAGTTTGGTTTTTGTAATTCTTTCTTTTAACAAGAGATAAGCAAAGGGAAGAACGAAGAACGGATAGATATAATGTAGCACTACAACGTTTTGTACGGGTGCAAATAGATTCGCGACAGTGTAAAGCGAGATTGCAAAAGCATATACTACTCCGATCCAAAAGTATTTTTCTACTTTCACAAGATCTACTCTCAAAAACTTTGTGCTAACAAAAGGAGTTACAATTAATAAAAACAAGAAACCAATAAAAAGCTTGAAAAACACAAGCGTTAACGGTGGAACTGCGTTGCCAATCATCTTAACTAATACACCAATGCTGGCCAAGCACAGTGCTGCCAAAATCATGTATAAATACGCTTTCATCTAATTTCTCACCAAATACCTACGGTTTACTGCTATTAATAGTGCACGAAGTAATAAAAATGTTTTTTGGCTCTGTTTTGTTATGAGTTTAAGTATTGATGAAAAAATAGCACTTGTTTCAAGGAATACCCAAGAAATAGTCTCGGAAAAAGAGCTAAAAACACTTTTGGAAGAAAAGAAACAACCCGCCGTTTATATTGGAATTTCAATAACCGGTAGACCACACGTTGGTTATTTCGTTACTATTCTAAAACTTGCAGACTTTTTAAATGCAGGATTTAAAGTTAAATTGTTGTTAGCCGATTTACACGGAGCACTCGATAGTTGTCCGTGGAATGTTTTAGATAAACGATTTGAATATTATTCGCACGTAATCATAAAAATGTTTGATAGTATTGGCGCAAACGTAAAAAACTTTGAGATTGTAAAAGGATCCGATTTCCAATTAGATAAAAACTATGTTTTGGATCTTTTAAAATTAAGTTCTTTTGCAACAGTAAAAAATTCAATGAAAGCGGCTAGCGATGTTGTGAAATTTGGAGATAATCCAAAGCTAAGTGGTTTGATTTACCCTTTGATGCAAGCTTTAGACGAAGAATATTTGGGTGTAGACATCCAGTACGGTGGCATAGACCAAAGAAAGATACTAATGTTCGCTCGAGAATTTTTACCAAAAATAGGCTACAAACCAAGAGTTGAAGTTATGACTCCATTAATCCCTGGACTAAATGCATCGGGAAAAATGTCTGCTTCAGACCCTAATTCAAAAATCGATTTACTAGATGATTTAAAAACAATACAAAAGAAATTAAACAAAGCATTTTGCCCAGAGAAACAAGTAGAAGACAATGGAGTACTCGCTTTTTGTAAGTACGTATTAATGGTTCTAAAAAAAGACAGTGGAAACGAATTCATTATAGAACGACCTGAAAAGTTTGGCGGAAATATTGCATTCAAGAGTTATGACGAGATAGCAAAAGCATATTCAGCCGGGGATTTGCATCCAATGGATTTGAAACAAGCACTTGCAAAAGAAATAGATTTAATGTTAGAACCAATTCGAAAAGACATGAAAGGAAAAGAAAAGCTAATCAACGAAGCATATCCATAAATCGCACTAATCTTAGCGTTTCCAAAAACATTAATAACCACAAAAGCCTAATTAAATCGATTTTTATGAGTGGTTTTTCTCAGAGTTTGAAAGTTAAAACGTTTAACATCGATAGTGGAAAAGTTATTTGTGTTCTAAACGAAATAGATGCAAAAGAACTTGGTTTGTTTCCTGGCGACCGCGTAGAAATCAAAAGCAAACAAACAGGAAAAAATTGCGTTGCTATCGTAGATATTACTTCTTCAATGGTTGCAGAAAACAATATCGGATTTTTTAACGAGACAACAAAACTACTTGGCGTTAAAACACATCAACTAGTTGATGTTAGTGCAACACCAATGATAAAAAGTGTTGATTACATCAAGAAAAAAATGCAAGGTGAAAAACTTTCAAAAGAAGAATTAGAAGAAATTGTAAAAGATATTTCTGATGGACGATTATCAGACATAGAAGCAAGTGCATTCATGTCAGCAGTTTACATGAAAGGATTTGATATAGACGAAACTGCCGATATGACAAAAGCATTAATTGAAAACGGACAAAAGATTTCTTTTGATGTTTCTCCTGTTGTAGACAAACACAGTGTTGGGGGAGTAAACGGACGAGCAACAATGATTATTGTTCCAATCATTGCTTCGCAAGGACTTTATATGCCAAAAACTTCTTCACGAAGTATTACTAGTGCTGCTGGAACGGCTGATGCAATGGAAGTTTTAGCTCCAGTAAATATTAGTTTTGAAAAAATAAAAAAGATTACAAAAGAAATTGGAGGAGTAATCTCTTGGGGAGGTTCAGTTGATCTTGCACCCGCAGATGACAAAATAATTAGAATAGAACATCCTTTAGCGCTTGACCCAGAAGGACAAGTAATCGCTTCTGTACTAGCAAAAAAAGCTAGTGTTGGAAGTAAATTTGTTGTAATTGATTTGCCGGTTGGCGTAGAAGCCAAGATAAAGGACAGAAAAATAGCAGTTAGAATGGCTAGAAAATTTGTTGAAATTGGAAAAGAAATTGGAATGGAAGTAGAAGCAGTAATAACTAGTGGAGATGAACCAAGCGGTTTAGCTTTTGGACCAGCCCTTGAAGCAAAATATGTTTTAGAGATCCTAGAAGGAAAAAGATTTGATAACTTAGCAAAGAAGAGTTGTGAATTAGCAGGAGCTATTTTTGAGTTAGCTGGTCTCGCAGGAAATACTAAAGGATACAAAAAGGCAGTTGCTATTCTAAAGTCAGGAGAAGCATTACAAAAAATGAAAGAAATTATTAAAGCCCAAGGTGGAAAAATTGATTCAAGTGCAAAGATAATTTATTCTCCATTAAACCAAGTGTTCAAAGCAGAGGAAGACGGAATAATACAAGATTTGAAAGTGCACGGATTTACAAAGGTTGCGCGTTTAGCCGGGGCACCAGCAAACAAAAAAGCGGGCGTGTTATTACATAAAGAAGAAGGAGACAAAATAAAAAAAGGCGAACCGATTTACACTATTTTTGCAGAGAACAAAGTAAAGTTAGCATCAGCAATTAGTTACGCAAAAGGCAATCCGCCATATGTTCTAAAAACAGTTGTTCTAACTAAAGTTAGATAACTAAAACTACTTAGTTATTACTTATTAAGTTCTTCAAAAACTTCTAGTAAGTCTATCGGAGAAAGAGCGTATACTTTGCTATTTGATAATTCCATTTCATTAAATTTTTTAGTCAATTCTTTTTTCCATGAGAGTTCTTTTTCAAGAAAAGGTGCAGCCTGTTTTAGCGCTCTTGAAAGATCCTTGTTTTTATGTCTAAATAGTTCTTTTAAGAATGCAAGGAATTCTTTTGAATTGTTTTTTCGATCAAACGCTAGTTTTAACACTCCGCTAACACAATTCGGTTTTGGAAAAAATGATTCTGATTCAACTCTCTCAAGTAACTCTGCTTTTGAATTCAAATTAGTTAAAACAGTTAGCGCATTGTAATTCATACAACCTTCAAAAGACACAACTTTTTCTATAAACCCACTATCAAATACTAAAACTGCTGAGTCTACATGTGACAAAATAATTTTTGTCATTATTCCTGAAGAAATATGGTATGGTGGGAGCGCAACGATTTTGTTCACTCCTAACTTTGCAAAATCTTGTTCTAAAATATCTCCCTCAACCAAAGTTAGTTTTCCACTAGCAATTTCTTTTTCAAATTCACCATTAAGTAATTCAATCATATTAGGGTCTGCTTCTACTGCAACCACTTTGCATTTTTCAAGCAAGAGTCTTGTTAGAAAACCTGTTCCTGGACCAATCTCAAGAACTACGTCTTTTGATTCAAGCTTTGCTGAGTTTACTAGGTAACGAAGCAACGCTTCATTAATACAATAGAATTGAGATAGTTTTTTTGCAGGTCGGAAATGGTATTTTACCATTAAATTTTGTAGTTCGCTAAACAAATCCATTTTATCAAACCAACACTAACTAAATCTAAGTTAAAACTATCCAAGTTATACTTAGTACCTTCGTCTTTGGGGATAGAATCTTCGTGGAGCTGCAGGAGGTCGAACAAACAAGTAGTGTTTGTCTTCTGGTCCTTCTAGTTCTTCAACAATTCTTTTAACAATTGCTTTTTTTGGATCAGGAACTCCTTTTACACGAGCAACAACGTCTTCAAAACTCTCAAACTTACTTTTGTCTCTCTCGTCTAGCACATCAATCATGTGCTTTTTACCCATTCCAGGCAATAATTCTAATTGATGTCTTTTAAGAGAAATCGCTCTCGCATTATTAAAGAAATTCAAGAACTTGTCTTTTTGTTCTTCAACCATGTCTAAAACTGTGTCTTCTAGTTCTGACAAAGAATTTGATGTTAGATCTTTGAAAGCTATTCGTCCTTTTATCAATTCAACTTTTTCTCGCTCTTCTTTTCCAACATAAACTTCTTCGCCAACAGTAAAAGCTTTTCCCGGCTTTGGAGTTACCTCAAGCAAAGTAAAGTATTCTTTACCAAGTATTTGCGCAAGTGCTTCTGTCTTAATCGCAGATGATTTTCCTGTTGGCATGTAATCCAACACTATACACTGCTCTTCTGCTCTCATTTCACCCATAAAAATCACTTTTATTATCTAAATTATATAACCTACCTTATAAAAAACCATTTTATTGACTAAAAAAAGGTTGTAACTTGTGCTACAACTTTTCCCCAAGCGTCTTAGTCAGCTCAAGAATCTTAGTTAAATCTTCGTCTGTTGCTTCAACATCTTTTGGAACAAATAATCTTACTTGTTCTAGTTTAGTTGGTAAAGCCGCAGCTATTTGATATTTTAAATCAGCATCTTCTTTCAAAAACTCTATTTCGTCAAGTCCTTTTAACAAATCAGTTGTTTGTTTCTCAGTTGTTTTAGCGAATTTTTCAACGAATTTAAGTGTAACATCTTGTTCGTAAGTTAACTCTTTTTCAGACTTACGTTCCTTTAGAGTGTCTTTTACCTCGTAAAGAGAAACTGGTTTCATTTCAATTATTTTTCCTTCACCCATAATATCATTTCCTTATACTAATACAAATACAATCCTATTTTAATCTCTTTAGGTGCGCTGGTGTAGTCACAACTATCATTTCTTTATTCCCTTTTTTAAGTTCTACTTCGTAAGCTTTTCCTCTTTTTCCAGATATGTAACCTGTTAAACCGTGGAATCCTTTGTCTGGGAGTCCTGAGTGGTAGCTTGAATCAATTACGATTTGTACTTTTTCTCCGTTTTTGAATTCTTCTACTTCTTTGTTAACTGTAACTTTAGCGCTAGTTTTCTTGAATTTAGCTCTTGTACGCCCTCTTTTACCGGGTTTTCTAACTCCACCACTAATTTTAGCCATTTGCTCACCATTAAACGAATTTGATTAATAATTATGGATTAAGAAAGCTTTATAAAGCGTCCCGTTTTTTGCTATCTAAGCTCAAATCCTAGGTTTTTGATGAGCTCTTTTATCTTTGCATCAATCACTTTTTTGTCATCATCTGCAAAAAAAGTGGTTTTTATTGTAATTGCTTTCATGCCGATTGGAAGCTTTTCGCTCTTATATTCATCAATAACGCTAACATCAATTTTGACGATTTTTGAGAAAATCTGTGCGATCGTTTCGGCGTCAACTGCCTCGTTAGTTAGGAAACTATAATCAAGACCTATCTCAAGTATATTATTTTTTCTCCATTCAAGCACTTCTTTTTTATTTATCAAACGGATCTTTGACAGAGCAATCACAACTCTTCGTTTTCCTTCTAAGATAGTTACTTCTTTTGAAGTTACTTTCTCAACTACTCCATAATGAAAATTATGCGTATTCAAATTTTCAATCAAAAATCTGTCACCCGTGTGTTCTTTGAGTGAATTAAAAATGCTTTTTAGTGCTCCAACGGCACGATCACTATCAAGTAGTACTTCTTCTCCAGAATCAAATACTTTTGCGCAACCAATTATTTTTTGTTTTAATCCATCAAAATCTTCTTTTTCACAAATCTTTTCAAGCTCAAGCGTTTTTTTGGAAAACACTTCTCTTACTTCTTTGTTATATGGATTTGATAACTGTATTTGACTATACATCTCAGGATTTTGTAAAATAACTCTTGAAATAACACTCAAAAACAAAGCGTAATTTGGTGAACTAAAATCCATTGTTTTTTTCAAATCAACTTTCATTTCTCTTAGAACTGCTGCCGAAACAAATTGTGCATAATGTGTTAACCCTTGAACAATTGCTAGTGTCTTATCATGTTCTTTAGCACCCGATTCAATTAGTCGTGCTTTTTCACCATTAAAAAATGATTTTATTTCTTCAAGTTTTTTCCCACCTTCAATTGGAATTAAAACAACTGGATAGTTTGCAATACTAGAAATACGAGGACCATGCATTGGATGGATTGATGCTAATTCGAATCCTTGTCCTTTTAGCTTTTCTAGTTCGGGGACTACAAAACTTTTTACCGAACAAAGATCAAACAACAAAGTTCCTTTCTTTATTTTTTTGACAGTATCAGAAATAATCTTTAGTGCAAATTTATTTGGAACTGAAACTATCACAACATCCATCGCTTCAAAGTTTCCGCCAAAAAAATTGAACCCTGCTTTTTTGCAATAAGCTTTTCCTCTTTCCGCGTTAGTACTAGAAATAAAAACTTCGAAACCATTTTTCTTTAACAACTTTGCATAAAAACTTCCAAAGTCTCCGGTTCCACCAATAATAAGAATATTCTTAATTTCACTCATAAAATCACTCTCTAGCTTTAAATTCCATTAGTGCATTTACAAGTACAATAGCAAGCATTGCTTCTGCCACTGGCACTGCTCTTGGACAAACACAAATATCATGCCTTCCTTTTATTTCAATTTTAGTGTTTTTTATATCTTTAGTAATTGTTTTTTGTTCCTTGGCAATTGAAGCTAATGGTTTGAATGCTATTCTTGCAACAATGTCTTCTCCGGTAGAAATTCCGCCAAGAATTCCTCCTGCATGGTTTGTTAGAAAACTGATTTTTTTATTTTCTGTTTGCATTAAATCGTTGTGTTTTGATCCAGTCATTTTTGCACAAGAAAAACCAGAACCAATTTCAACTCCTTTTGCCGCATTAATTCCCATTAGCGCTCCTGCAATTTCCCCACTTAGCTTTTCGTAAACAGGTTCGCCAAGACCCACAGGAACTCCTTTTGCAATTACTTCAACGATTCCTCCAACACTGTCTTTTGCCATAATAATTTCTTTTATTTTTTCCTCGGCTTTTTCTTCTGCATCTTTATCAGGCATTCTTAATTCAGTAGTATAAATCCTATCAATATCCTTCTGGGAATAATTTTCGCATGTTATCCCTGCTATTTCTTTTACAAAACCACTAATTGTAATTCCTTCTTTTGCTAGAATCTTTTTTGCTATTGCTCCTGCAGCTACACGTGCAAGCGTCTCTCTTGCAGAACTTCTTCCGCCTCCTCTATAATCTCTATTCCCTTTGTACTTCGCGTCATAAGTAAAATCAGCATGTCCCGGCCTAAACACGTCTTTTATATTTGAATAATCTTTTGATTTTTGATCTTCGTTATAAGTAATTAGCGTAATTGGAGTTCCGGTTGTTTTCCCTTCAAATACACCTGATAAAATCTTTATTTTGTCACTTTCTTTTCTAGTTGTTCCTGCTAAACCTGTTCCCGGTTTTCTCTTATCCAAGTCTTTTTGAATATCTTCTTCACTCAGTTCTAAACCTGCTGGGCAACCATCAACCACACAACCAACAGCTATGCCGTGGCTCTCTCCAAAAGAGGTAACTCTAAACAGCTTTCCAAATGTATTACTCATGTAAAAAACTGCTTTGAAAGTGGTTTTAATTCTATTGTATTACCGTTTTTCTATGCAAATAAAGCAAATTCAACCAAAAGAGAGAATCAACACAGAACTAAGTATTCCTGGTTCTAAGAGCTATGCGAATCGCGCACTGGTAATTGCAGCTCTTGCAAAAGGTACTACTACTCTTGCAAACTTGCCTAGTTGTGATGATACCAAGTATATGTTAGAAGCAATAAAATTGCTCGGAGCAAAGGTTGAAGAGGTTTCAAAAACAGAAGTAAACGTAACTTCCCCGGAAAAACTATCTTATAATGGAGAAATAAATGTTGGCGGAGCCGGAACTGCAATGAGATTTTTAACAAGTCTTTGTTCTCTTGGAGTCGGAGACGTAATCCTTAGCGGGAATGAGAGAATGTGTGAGCGACCAATTGAAGATTTAGTTAGGGCTTTAGAAACAAATGTTGATGGCACAATTATCGCAAAAAACAAAACAGAAAACGGAGAGCGATGTCCACCACTACAAATAGATTCTTTTGGATTAAAAGGAGGTACAATAAAACTCAAGGGCACTACAAGTTCACAATACCTAACTTCGATTCTTCTCTCCGCGCCAAAAGCAAAAGACGAAGTAACTGTTGAAATAGTTGGCGAACTATCATCAAAACCTTTTGTTGATATGACAATCGATATAATGAAAACATTTGGAGTAAATGTAAAAAATAATAATTATGAAAGTTTTTTAGTTCCAAAAGCAAGTTATCTCGCAAAAGAATATTTTGTTGAAAGTGATTCTTCAGGAGTATCATACTTTTTAGCAGCAGCTGCAATCACAGGAGGGAAAATAAAAATAAATAATATTAATCCTGATTCTGCACAAGGAGATATACATTTTATTGAAGTCCTTGAAAAGATGGGTTGTAAGATTGAAAAAGGAGAAAATTATTTACAAATAGAAAGTGATGGCGAATTAAAAGGAATTGAAGTCGATATGAATGCGATGGTTGACACTGCACAAACCCTCGCAGTACTCGCAAGCGTTGCAAAAGGAAAAACAAAAATAACTAATGTTGGAAGTTTAAAAGTGAAAGAGACTGACCGGATCACTGCAATTAAAAATGAATTAGAAAAATGTGGCATAACTGTTGAAGCAGGCGAAGACTACCTTGTAATCGAAGGTGGAAAACCAACTCCTGCACAAATAGAAACTTATGACGACCATCGAATGGCAATGAGTTTTGCTGTTTTAGGATTAACTGTTCCGGGAATAAAAATCGAAAACCCAACATGTGTTTCAAAATCTTTTCCAGAGTTTTGGGAACTTTTTGATAGTCTTTAGTTAGAAACTTCGTTAAACTTTGAAATTATTTCATCAGTATATTTTTCATGATCATTTATGCTCGTTTCAATTTCAAAATCTTTTGCTCGCTCATACAACGGAGCGCGAACTGCGAGCAAGTGAACAATTTCTTCAAGTGGATCTTTATCTGTAAGAGATGGTCTATTTCCATCACCATAAATTCGATCAAAGATTGTTTTTGCATTTGATTTTAGTAAACAAACAACGCCTGTTTTTAGTAGAGGAAAGTTTCGTTCTTGTGTAACGACCCCTCCCCCACAACTAATAATACGCCCTTCTTTTTCACAAGCTTTTGTGAGAGCTTTTGTTTCCCACTCGCGAAACTTTTCTTCTCCGTCTTGTGAAAAGATCTCAGGGATGCTTTTACCAGCCAAGTCAATAATTAACTCATCTGTATCAACAAAGTCTCTACCCAACTTCTCTGCAATTATTTTTCCAAGAAAGGTTTTTCCTGTTCCGCGATAACCAATTAAAAACAAATTCTTTTCCATCATTCATCCCGCTCTTTTAGTTTTTCAAAAACAATTTCTCGCATAACTTCTTTTGGACATTTTTTACCAGTGAATAATTCGAATTGGATGTATGCTTGCTCCAAGAACATTTCAACTCCTGCAATAGTTATGCATCCATTGGCTTTTGCTTTTTTTAATAACAAAGTTTCTAGCGGGTTGTAAACAATGTCAAAAACTATTTTTCCTTCTTTTAAAATATCTTCGCTCACAACCATAGCATCTATATTTGGTGACATTCCAACAGGCGTCGCATTAACTAAAATATCGTAATTTGTATCGATGTCATCTAGCACTTTTCCTTTGATTCCGAATTCGGTTGCAAACTCGCTAACCTTTTTGGCATCTCTTCCAAAAACAACAACTTTTGCATTTGCATCAAGCAATCCTGTAACAATAGCTCTTGTGGCACCACCGTTTCCAAGAACATAAACAACTTTTCCATCCAAAATAGTTTTCTCTTTTAGTGCGTTTATCACACCGTTACAATCACTGTTATAACCAATCAATCTCCCGTTTTTATTTAGAACCGTGTTTACTGCTCCAATCTTTTTAGCTAAAGAATCTATCTCATCCATGTACTGCATAACTTCTATTTTATGTGGGATCGTAACACTATATCCAATAAAATCAAGTTCTTTCATAGCGTCAATTGCGGTTTTTACATTGTTAACTTCAAATGCTGTGTAAACTACGTTTAGATTTTCTTTTTTTAAAGCAGCATTATGTATAAGAGGACTCATCGAGTGACCGATTGGTTTTCCAATAACTGCCAGCACTTTGGTTTTTGCATTAATCATTTTTTTGCTCCAGAATATATTTTATTTCTGTTTCCATTGTTATATCAATTAATTCTTTGGCAAACACCCCAATTGCACTCGGATATTTGATCCCTAATTGTTCGGCTTTTTCTTTCATATCATTAATTACTTGATCTTCTCTTTCCTTTCTAAATAAAATCTCTTTAATCTCTTTGGCAGAACCGAGCTCTGAGAGTTTAGGATTGTCTTGTAATTTGTATTGAGCTACTTGTCCACCAATCCCTACGGTTCGCTCATTAAATAATAACACGTTATTAACATCGAGCTTCACAACTTCACCATATTGGGTTTCGTCTTCTCCTTTCGCACAAATTGCTTTGACAACATCCTGGTAAATTCTGATTATCCTCTCTGATAAATCCACAGAGATATAATTAATTGGTGACTCTGGAACAATCCGTTCAACCAGTGGTTTTGTAAGTTCCTCTTTTTTAAAAATAAAGGGGTGTTGGTCAAAATATAAGAATCTACCAAATTGTGCGTCAATATCCTGTTCTTTTTGTAACCTATACAAAAACCATGTTTGCCCATTTGCGAAATCACTATCAAAAACACCATCATTTGTTAAGAATCGAGAACGATGTTTTAAACCTGATATTACTCCTGTGTTTAATTGGTCTATTTTTATCCGGAGTTCATTCAAATCAATTTTCATATAAAAACCTGCTATCAAAATAATTAAAAACAAAGTTTATCTTGTCTAATAACTACCTAGAACTTTTAGAAAAGATGTGTGTTCGCCAATCTCTTTTAGCGATTTTGAAACCTTTTCTTCAGAAGTGTTCCCTTCGATTTCAGCAAAAAGTAAATACTCCCATTTTTTTCGTCTTGAAGGCCTAGATTCAAGTTTGATCAAATTCACATCGAATTTCTCAAACGATTTTAGAACTTCACATAATGCTCCGGGTTTATCTTTTACTCCGAAAACTAAACCAGTTTTCTTCTTCCCTTCTGGTAAAGCCGATCTTTTTGAAACAATAGCAAAGCGAGTTATATTTTCTTTATCGTCATTAATTTCTCCATCTAAGACGTCAAGTCCAAATTTTTCTCCAGCTAAGTGAGATGCAATTGCTCCTGATGCAAATCCAAGAGAAGCATTTTCTGCAGCTTTTGAAGTACTTCCTACTTCGACTAGTTCTTTGTCAAAAGCATTTCTATCAATCCAATTTCGGCATTGTGCAAAACCTTGTGGATGCGAATAAATCTTTTTTATTTCACTTAAAGGCCGTCTTGCTAAAAAACAATGTTTTACATGCAAAAAATATTCTCCAATGATAAAAATATCTTTTTCAATCAACTCATCAAGAGTTGCTGATACACTGCCACCTCGAGAGTTTTCAATTGGCACTATCGCTTCCGTAACTTCTCGTGTTACAAGACTCGCAAAAACAGCTCGAATAGAATTTAGTGCAACTAAATTGTCATTTGGAAAAACTGCTATTGCAGCTTCGTGCGAAAAACTTGTTTTTGGTCCCAAAAATCCTATTTGCATTGTATCCCTCTACATTATCCCTTCAGCATTCATCAACAAAATCTAACCAGTCAATAAACTCTGGTCGTTTTCCATGAATAGTTTCTTCGAAAATCTTTTGAACTAATACGGTTGTTTCGCCAACACTTGCACTAATAATTTTACCATCAACACTTGTAACCGGAGTGATTTCAGCAGCAGTTCCTGTAATAAAACATTCATCTGCACCGAATAATTCTTCTTTAGTAATTGTTTTTTCTTCAACAACAATCCCTTGGCTTTTTGCAATTTCAATTACACTATCTCTTGTAATTCCTCTTAATGCATTTTTTGTTGTAGGCGTAATTAATTTTTTGTCTTTAACAATGAAAATATTTTCTCCTGTACACTCTGCAACATTACCGTCTAAATCAAGCATCAATGCTTCTTTGTAACCATCTTTTATTGCATCCATTTTTGCTAGAGTACTATTCGCGTAGAAACCAGATACCTTCGCATGATTTAGTTCTGGAACAGGAAAGTGTCTTGAATACTGTGAAATTTTCAAACTAATTCCTTTCACTTTTGCTTCTTCTCCAAGATACGCACCCCAAGGCAGAGCCGCAATCATCCCTTCTGCTTCTAAGCCAACCGAGTCAAGACCCATTTTGGTATAACCATAGAATAACAATGGACGAATATAAGCTTCTTTTAAATTGTTTTTTGTAATCACTTTTTTTGATGCTTCAAACATTTCTTTTTTAGTAAAAGAATTTTTCATCCCTATAATTTCTGCCGAGCGAAAAAGTCGTTCGTTGTGATCTTTTAATCGAAAAACCGCTGGCCCCTTATCAGTGTTATAACATCTAATCCCTTCAAATACCGCTGAACCATAATGTAGTGAATGTGTTAACACATGTGTAAATGCGTCGTCCCATTTCTTCCATTCACGATTATACCAGATAAATTCCGTTTCTTCCAATCTAACACCCAAAACATAATTACGCATTGATTAAACGGGCCTGAGGAGATTCGAACTCCCGATCTACTGCTTAGAAGGCAGTCGCCCTATCCACTAGGCTACAGGCCCTGCACTTTTTGAATTCTGCGAATTCAAAACCTGCACTAAAAAGGCGCTTCGTTTCACTCAGCAGCCCTGTGCTATTACAGAGTACAATATAACTTGTTCCAAACCACATTTTTAAATTTATGGATTTGGGTTATTTCTTGCATTTGCACTTGGCAAGCAGTCTTTCTTCAGCTATTGCTAGAGCAGCTTTACGAGGATAAGTTCGTTTCTTTTTTGCTTGCGCTAAAACTAGTTTAGTGTTCGTTCTAATTTTGTCTTCAACCATTTTAAACATCTTTTTCTCATTTCCGCCGATGTACTCAACATACGAAGAAATTACTCCTCCAGCATTAGCAACGAAATCTGGTACGACCAAAACTTTTCTTTTATGTAATAATTCTTCAGTTTGTTCACTCATAGGAATATTACTTCCTTGCACAATTATTTTTGCACGAACTTTTTCCACATCGCTTGTTTTAATCAAGTCGGGTATCGCAGCAGTAATCAGGATATCCGCATCAACACTAATAATTCCTGGACAAATCAACGGTTTCTTAATTGAGTAGTTTACAACACTCCTCGTTTTCTTTTTTACTTTCATTAATTTTTCATAATCAATTCCACTCGCGTCTTTCAAACAACCATGTGAATCACTAACCGCAATTAACTTAGCCCCTTTTTCTGTTAAAAATTTTGTAGCAAAAGTCCCTACGTTTCCAAACCCTTCTACAGCCAAGGTCATTCCTTTCAGTTTTTTTCCTAGGCTTTTTACTGCGACTTCAGTCGCAACTGCAACACCAAGTCCAGTACTTCCTAGTTCGTGTGGCAAACCACCCATCTTTTTTGGTTTTCCAGTACAAGCTTTTCTACTTTTTAGTTTTTTTGAAAACCACTCCATTTCGCGCTCACTCATACTAATGTCTGGAGCAGCAACGTATTGAGCAGGACACAATTCTTTTAGAGCACTTGCAAAGCTCTCAACAAGTTTCTTTTTTTCGCTTAAACTTAGTTGGTGCGCATCAGCGATTATTCCACTCTTTGCTCCGCCAAAAGGTAGTCCCGCTAGCGAATTTTTTAGTGTCATTGTTCGAGCTAGTCGAAAAACTTCTTCTTTGTCAACTGTTGGCGTCATCCTTATCCCGCCTTTTCCAACTCCAAGAACAGTACTATCAATAACAACAAAACCTTTCATTCCAGTTTTTGGGTCGTGCACTTCAAGTATTTTTTCGGGTCCCAAAATATCATAATCAAATTCGTTCATACTCTCACCTACTCTTTTAAATGTAAATAATTAATTACACTCATTCCTGCTGCTGCACCTGCACCCACACTAGTAGCTATTTGTGTGTGGTTACCTGCAACACAATCACCAGCAGCAAATACTCCTTCTTCGCTTGTTTGATAACTCTTATCGACAACAAAATATCCTCGCGCATCTTTCTTAAAATCAAATGACTTTGTATTTGGAACATGTCCTATGTAAGTGAACACGGCGCTAAGCTCTAAAACACTTTCTTTATTTGTTTTACTATTAAATATTTTAATGCTATCTAAAAATTTTTCTCCAAAAAAGCCACGCACCTCACTATTCCAAATAAACTCAATATTTTTTGTTGCGAGTGCCAGGTCTTGCCATCGCTTTTCGGCTCTTAGTCCTTCTCTTCGATGAATTACAAAAACTTTTTTTGCAATCTTTGCAAGTGAAAGCGATTCTTTTATTGCAGCGTCGCCTCCTCCAATAATCGCACAAACACGATCTTTGTATAGTGGTCCATCACACATTACACAGTAGTGAACCCCTTTCCCATCAAACTCTTCACGCCCAACAACATCTAGTTTTCTTGGGGTACTACCAACAGCTAACACAATTGCACGCGTAGAAACTTTTTCATTATCTATTTCAACAATTTTTTCTTTTCCTTTTGTTGTGATACTTTGTACGTTGCCAACTTTTGTTTTAACTCCCTGTTTTTTTGCTTGTGCTAGTATCTTATCAACTAAGTCTTTTCCTTGTATTGATTCAAAACCAGGATAGTTTTCTATTCCTTCGGTCAAAGCTATTTGTCCTCCAAATAATTCTTTTTCAACAAGCAGTGTTGAGAGCCCTGCTCGCACAGTATAAATCGCACTAGTCAAACCGGCTGCTCCGCCACCAACAATTATTACATCATAATCTACCATCTCATTTCACCATAATTTTACTATCTTATCACTTAGAGAATAATTTAACTCATTAATAATTCTTCCTTGACACAAAATCAAAAGGATTTTAATAAGATAATTAGAATCTTAGTCAATTCAAATTTCTATAATCTTCAATAACTTCTTCCAAATCTTCTAAAGAAAATCTCTTTGCAATTTTCCCATTTTCTTCAAAGTGTTTTCCAATTTCTTTCACAAGAGAGAACTCAGGCATCCCATCCCTCGCCTTCTTATCAAGTTTCATTAATTCTATAATGTCTTTAGTACTAATCTCTTTTGGGATTCTTGTTTCCAGACCAAGAGTTTCAATTAACTCTTTTTGTTCTAAAAAATCTTGTTCACTTAAAATATTTTTTTTGGATGCAAGAAAAGCTTCTACACAAATACCAATAGCAATTGCTTCTCCGTGTAACAAATCAAAATTGCTTAACTTTTCAATAGCATGCCCGATTGTATGCCCATAATTCAAAACTTTTCTTAAATTGCTTTCCCGCTGATCTTCGACAACAACATCTTTCTTAATTTTTATATTATCAAACATTATCTTTTCCATTATCCTTTCATATTCTTCTCCTTCGCGAGCCAGAACAATTTTCAAATTCTCTTTAAAAAATTCATAGAATTCTTTGTCTCTTATAATTCCGTGTTTTACCATTTCGATAAGACCGCTTTTGTAATTTCTGTCATCAAGAGTCTTCAATAATTCTGGATCCATAAAAACAGCTATTGGTTGATGAAAAACTCCAATAAGATTTTTTCCAGCAGGAACATCTATTGCTGTTTTTCCACCCATGCTACTATCCGCAATAGCAATAGTTGTACTAGGAATCTGTACAACTGGAATTCCTCGCATATAAGTTCCTGCAACAAAACCAGCTAGGTCACCAACAACTCCTCCGCCAAGCGCAATAATAATAGTATCTCTCCCGCATTTTTCTTTAAACATTTCATCTTCAACAAAAGCTTTTGTCTCTCTTGTTTTATTTTTTTCTCCTTCTCGAAAAGAAATTAAGAATGAATCAAGCCCTGCTGCGTTCATTTGTTTTAGCAGTGTATCCCCATGCAATTCTTTAACTTTGGAATCCGTGACTATAACATATTTTGCTTTTTTTAGTTCGATCAAGTATTTGACAATTTCTTCATTTAATTTTTTTCCTGAAAAAACATTACAAACAGAATCATTGTTTTCCAGTATAAAACTTGCCTTTTCCATCTCAAATAAACTATTGTGAAGTCTTTATAATAATAAAGTTGTCTTATTTTATCATGGATTTTAAAGATAGTATCGCTAAATTAATTGCAAAAGAAACTGGGCAGAAAGTAAACGAAATTGTTAGTAAACTTGAGGTTCCTCCCAAAGGAATGGGCGACTTTGCTTTCCCTAGCTTTATCTTGGCAAAAGAACAAAAGAAGGCTCCAAACGCAATTTCTAATGACTTAGCAGCTAAGATTTCAGCTGATTTTATTGAAAAAGTAGAGGCAAAAGGCCCTTATGTGAACTTTTTCCTATCAAAAAGCTCGCTTTCAGAATCCGTTCTAAAAAGCATTTTTGATGGAAAATTCATTAAAAAAACAGAGAAAGGCAGTGTTATGCTAGAATACTCTGGACCCAATACAAACAAACCCTTGCATGTTGGACACCTAAGAAATAGTTCTCTTGGAATGGCTTTTTCAAATCTTTTAGAAGTTGTTGGTTTGAAAGTTATTCGAGCAAATATAATTAATGATCGCGGAGTGCACATCATGAAGTCAATGCTCGCTTATCAAAAGTTTGGTGAAGGAAAGACGCCAAAAAGTGAGGGAAAGAAAAGTGATCACTTTGTTGGAGACATGTACGTTCTTTATGCACAAAAGGTAGCAAAGAATCCTGAACTAGAAGAAGAAGCAAAAGCAATGCTTGCAAAATGGGAAGCAGGCGATAAAGAAATAATTGCTCTTTGGAAAAAAATGAATAAATGGGCAATTGATGGAATGAAAGAAACTTATGATTTATTTGGAAGCGAATTCGAGGAGTGGTTTTATGAATCAGAGAATTTTAAATTAAAAGCTGGACATAAAATAATTGAAGAAGGACTTGCAAAAGGAGTTTTTCAAAAAGAAGATAATGGTGCAATAGCTGCGGTTTTAGAACCTGAGATAAAAAATAAAATTCTTTTGCGTGGAGACGGAACCGCATTGTACGCAACAAACGATCTCGGAGTTACCCAAAATAGGTTTGATAATTTTAAACTTGATAAATGTATTTGGGTTGTTGCTAGCGAACAAGATTTTTATTTCAAACAATTATTTGCAATATTTGAAAAACTTGGTAGAAAATGGGCCGACAAATGCCAACATCTTTCTTATGGAATGGTTAATTTAACAAGCGGAAAAATGAAATCTCGTGAGGGAACGGTTGTTGATGCAGATGACTTAATTGAAGAGATAAAACAATTAGCTTTAGCTGAAATTGAAAAGCGTTATGAAAACTTAAGCGAAAAAGAGAAGAACAAAAGAGCTCTAGCTATTTCTCTTGGAGCAATAAAATTCTTTTTGTTGAAAAACGACGCGAAGAAAGAAATTTTATTTGATCCAAAAGCAAGCCTCGCTTTTGAAGGAGAAACGGGTCCCTATTTACAATACGCTTATGCGCGTGCAAATAGTATTTTACGAAAAGCAAAAGCAGAGAAGAAAAAATACAAACAAAAGAACTTTGATTTGCTAAAAGAAAATAAAGAAAAGGAATTGATTATTGAATTACAAAAGTTTTCTGATGCAGTAGCAAAGAGTTACGAACAATTATCTCTTCACCCAATTGCCCATTCATTGCTTTCTATTGCAGAAAAATTCAATTCGTTTTACCATGAAGTTAACGTTCTAAAATCAGATTCACAAGAACTACTAAACGCGCGATTGTCACTAGTGGAAGCAACAATGATTGTAATGAAAAAAGGTTTAAGCATTTTAGATATTGTTGCTATTGAAGAAATGTGACTAACACATATGGGCAAAATTAATCAAAACTCTTTGTAATCTCTTTGATAATTACTACTAGTTCATCTATTTTGTTTTTTAGTTGAGCAGTATCTGCTTCGCTAATTTTGTTTTCCTTTAATATGTTTGTTTTCAAAAAAGACAACAAGAAGCCGTCAAACATGAAAACTATCGCACCATTAGTTATTAATGATTGAAAATTATTTCTCTTTTTTTCCAGTTCTAAAAAGTTTAATTGTAATGTAGGCGTAAATATCCTCGGGATTAATGCTTTGTTCTTTTCGTCTTTATAACTAAATACAAATTTCTTGTTGAATTCCATACTTTCCAAATCAACGTCTTTTTTTGTAAGCATATTTCCTATTTTATGTAAGAGCCGTTCAGGCGAAACTAAAAAATGTGCATTTAATTTGTTATTTGGTCGAAATGCAAAAAAGTTCTTGTAGTATGATTTTGTGCTTTGGTTTTTTCCATGCCCAGATTGAACTTCATAATAAAAATTTCCCAGATTGAAAGGAATCTTATTTTTCCCTATTTGTATTTCTCCAAAAAACTGGTCTTCAATGTATTTGTTGGAGGTATTGCCTTTACCAAATAACTCGGGCAATTCTTTTTCTAGCGTTTGTTGTTGAGGAACGTTTTTTTCAGACGAATACAACCAATTATTTTCTTTTGCCAACATTAATTTCAAAACGTCTTTGCTTTTTGAATAATAATAACTTCTAGTAAATGATCGCCCAACAAGGCCAATTGCCATAATAACAAAAAAGATTATTGCCGGAGCCAAATTCCAATCACTTTGGTTTATAGGTAATACCGAAGAAAACAACATAGTAGAAATAACTCCGAATACCAATCCAACAACAAAACATAAACTAAAAATTCGCATCATTTTTCTTCTGCGCTGAACTTCTTTTTCGGAAGTAATCTTTTTCCAATCTTCTTCTACTTTAGCCATTTCTTTAAATACTTCGGTTTCTTCTTGATCCCCATACAATGCCCAATACATATTTTCACATCAAAAAATGGATTAAATTCAACTCAAATCATCAATACTTATTTTTATTTGTTTTCTTTCACTAGCCGTTGCATTAAAGAACTCTGCGTTTTCAAATCCAAATATCCCACTAATAATATTTTGTGGAAACGAATCAACCGAAGTGTTATAATCTCGCACATTGTTATTGTAGATTCTTCTAGCAGCCGCTATCTCATTCTCAGTATTAGACAATTCTTTTTGAAGTTCTAAAAAATTCTCGTTTGCCCTTAACATTGGATAATTTTCTACAACTGCGAACAAACTTTTCAGAGTTTTATTTAACATATCGTCTGCAGCAGCAGTTCGTTTAATGTCTTTTTGAGAGTTAATCATTGCAATTCTAAGTCTAGTTATTTCTTCTAATAATTGTTTTTCGTGTTTTGCATAACCTTTAACGGTTCTAACCAGATTTGGGATCAAATCTTCTCTTCGTTTTAGCCAGACGTCTATTCCTGCCCACGCGTTCTTAACCGCGTTTCTTGAACGTACGAGACCATTATACATTATTGCTATTACAATTATGATAATAAGAATTATTACTAGCAAAAATTCTAAAAACATAGAGAAATAATACTAATTTGATATTAAAAAGTATTTGTTTCGGATAATAAGCATTTATTCTAAAACTGCTTTGATTCTTTTGATTCCTGCCGCAACAGCTTCTTGTTTGATTATTTTATACGTGCCCATTCCTGCAAGGGTTTCTACGTGTGGGCCGCCACAAATCTCTTTAGAATAAACTTTTCCGTTCGACCCAGTTATCGTGTAAACTTTCACATTGTCTCCGTACTTTGAATCAAATACTCCGTGCGCACCACTTTTCTTTGCATCAGCTAGAGACAAAACTTCCATGCTAACAATCGCTTTGCTCGCAATTGCTTCGTTAACCCATGCTTCGATTGCTCGTAGTTGTTCATCAGTTAATCGTTCATCGCTATTAAAATCAAATCGTAGTCGCTCAGCATTAATGTTTGCACCTTTTTGTTCAGTATCTGAGTTAATTATTTCTTTCATTGCCGCAATTGTTAGGTGCGCAGCAGTATGCAACTTTGTTGTCTCTTCTTTGTTATCTGCTAGGCCGCCTTTAAATTTTTGTTCTGCACCTTTCCTTGAAAGTTCTTGGTGTCCTTTTAACAAGTCTTCAAATCCTTTTTCGTCAACGCTAAAACCTTTTTCACTACACATCTCTATAGTCATTTCAATTGGAAACCCGTTTGATTGATACAAATCAAATGCTCCTTTTGCACTCAATTCTTTTTTATCTGCACTCGCTAAAAAGCCAAGTGTTTTTTCAAGTTTCTTTGTTCCGTTTTCAAGTGCAATAGAAAACTTTTCTTCTTCTTTTTTCATTTCAGAGAAAATGAAATCTTTGTTTGTTTCAACTTCGCCATATACTTTTCCCATTACATTAACTACTACTTCAGAAACACTTTTGCAAAACATTCCTTCGATCCCTAACAAGCGAGCATGTCGTATCGCTCTTCGAATGAATCTTCGCAAGATATATCCTTGATCAACATTGCTTGGAGTAATTGCTTTGTCGTCTCCAAGAATCATTGTTGCTGCACGTAAATGGTCAGTTACAATCCGAGCACTCTTAACATTGTCTTCAATGTTAAATCCCACATTTGAAAGTGTTTTTACTTTGTCATAAATTGGTTTTAATGTATCAATTTCAAAAGTATTTTCATATCCATTTAACACAGAAAGAAATCTCTCAAGCCCGTCCCCGTTATCAATATTTTTTTGTTTACTTTCTTCATAAGTTCCGTTCTTTGTTTTAGTGTATTGCATTAAAACATCGTTTCCCAGTTCTGGAAAATCTTGATCTCGTGTTGTAAAGTCTTCAGCACTTTTTTCTTCTTCTCCTACAACACGATAAAACATTTCAGTATCTGGTCCGCACGGTCCTGTTTCACCAGCTGGACCCCACCAGTTTTCTTTTTTATTAAGAAAATGAATTCGGTTTTTTGGAATCCCAACTGCTTCCCAATATGCGGCAGCTTCTTCATCTTTTGGAGCGTCTTCATCACCCTCAAAAACAGTCACACTAATACGCTCTTTTTCGAGTTCTAATTCTTTTGTTAAAAATTCAAATGACATTTCAATTGCTTCTTTTTTGAAGTAGTCTCCAAGCGACCAATGCCCCATCATTTCAAAAAAACTAAGATGCCATTTATCCCCTACTTCGTCAATGTCTCCTGTTCGAATACATTTTTGACAATTAACTAGTCGTTTTCCTTCTGGATGTGTTTCACCTAATAGATATGGCACAAGTGGATGCATCCCTGCAGTAGTAAATAGCACGGTCGAATCATTCTCGGGAATTAGCGAAGCAGAAGCTAGTCTTTTGTGACCTTTACTCTCAAAGAACTTTTGGTATTTTTCCCTTAACTCAACGCTGGTAATCATAATAGAAAGTAGAAAAGAAAGTAATAAAAAGCTCATTAAAGACAACTAATGTCATTTACCTGTGGCTAATCTTAACCATGCTAATACGGTTCCTTTTCTTTTTAATTTGACGTATCTAAAACATTCATGCGCAAATCCCTTTCGCACTATACCCAATTTTTCTAGTTCCATAACCGTTTTCTCTAAATCTATTAGTCGTCGTTCTACCTCGCTAATGAATTTTTGTTCTGATCTAATCCTTGCACCCGGCTCGCCTTTTCTTAATATTAAACTCAATTCATAATCCACGCTAGCATATGCTTTTCGAATTCGTCTTTTTAGTTTGTTTTGTCTATCTGAATTCATTTTTACCCTCGGCGATTGAGTCTCTTTTTCTAATTCAAGAATAAGTGAATCAACCTTTGGGAAAACTTTTGCATGCCGTTTTTTTAATCGTTCAATAACTGAATCAGGAATCTTTCTTTTTCTAATTATTGGAATGATTTTTGATTTTGATTTAACAGTAGTTTTTAGTGGTTTTGCAGGCATAACAAAAATAGGTTTCGGATAGTTAAAAGGCTTTCGAACTAATCCTGCGGAGCAGGAGTTTTTTTCTTTTCTGAGCTTAAATGCTTTTTTAGTATATTAGCAAGTTCGGTTATGCTAGCAGGCTTTTCTATAACCTCAATCACATTTTCTAATTGAGTATCCATACTAGCAAGATTCTTTAAAGAAGTTATTAGAATCACTTTGTATCCTGCAAACACTTTGGGTAGATCAACCTTAGTATCGCCTGTTTTTACTAGAGAAGAGTCTAGTATAATTATTTCGGGACTAGATTCTTTACAAATCTTTTGTGCGTCTTCGATATTATACGCACTAATTAAATCCGCTTTTATTCGCCAATCAAGTTCATTAGTCATATTAGTGACTACATAAGGATTTGCAGCAAAAATACCTACCTTCGGTCTGTCCATGAATTATATGTTGTGCAAAGAGATATTAAAACTTTTGTAATTCGCTTGTTTCGCCAAGCGGGAGCGGAATATGCTTATGTGCTATTGATAATAGCACAGCAGAGAATAAATTTAAACAAAATAAAAAGTACTGTGTTATCTTTAGATAACACGTTTTAATACAGGTTTTGTCCTAAGACAAAAAGTGTTGGCAGTGGAAAGTAAGCCGCTTTCTGTTCTGCAAATGACTGGAAAGCCAGTCTGCAGTTGGCATTAGCCTAAGCCTCAAAGAGTTGCACCTCAGCCCCCGTTTCATCTCCGAAGAGTACATTGCAAAACCAAAGTTTTGCGATGCCCGCAAACCCGAAGGTTTACTTGGTCGTTTCTGTTGAGCTGCCCAATCTTTCGATCTTTGTGGGTCAAGGGTGAGCGGACTTTCCTCATTTCACTATAGAAACGTTAGCCAATCAACCACTACCAAAACAATCTCTTATGTAGAAGTTTTTAAATGTTTCTATTGAAAGAAAATTACATTTGTCCTTGCTTTTGTAATTGTTCAAACACTTGCTGTATTGTCTGGTTAATTGTTCCTTCAATTTGTTCTGCAACCGGCATTGAGATTTTTCCAGGATTAATCTTACCACCTAAAGTACCTTCAACATTCATCAAGATACTTTCTAATGCTTGTTTACTGGCAGGTGTTTTGGCAGCTATAAAATCAGTTTTCCCTTCTAAATTCTCAAACAAATTAATTGCAAGCCTTTCAATCATTGCGTCATGTTCAATAGTTAATATTTGCCGGACCCCATTTCGTTTTTTGTAATCTTCAATAATTTTCTTTAGTACTTCTTGGATTGCCTTTATCCGTGTAGACGCATGAGATCCCATTAGCACATCTCTGCGTTTCGTTCTCGCATCACGATTTGCTTTCATCTCAGCCTGCATTTGTCCTTCGTGTAATAATTCTTCTTGTACTTGTGCAGATCTTTCCCGAAACAAAATGCTTTTGCCAGCTCTGCGACCCGCATTTGTCGCAACGCGTGCAAGTTGTGTTGCTGGACCAATAACCTTTCGCCTAGTGGTTTGCGGACCAGGAGCTCTTCTACGAGTAACTCGTTTTAATCCATCTGCTACCAGAAATCTACTTGCTCGTCCTATTATACCCATAATAAAAATTAGTTTTCAAAGTATAAAAAATGATGTGATTGGCTCAAACTAAAAAAAAAGAAAAGAAGAAACAGCTTTTGCTGTTTCTTTTTATCTAATCAAATTCATTTTTTCTTTTTTACGATTACTATTCCAACTATCACAATTATGATTGCGATTAGTGCTAGAATTCCTGGTAGAACAGATTCTATTTCACCTAAACCAAACAAACCTGTTGGAGCGGTTGCTGTGTCTGTTCCCTCAGTTTCTTCTGTTGTTCCAGTGCCAGTTTCAGGACCAGTTTCTGTTCCAGTCTCTTCTCCACCAGTTTCTGTTGGAACTTCAGGTTCTACTGGAACCTCTGGTTCTACAGGTTCATTAGTATCTCTTGGTACTCCACTAGGTCCGCCACTTGGACCTCCACTGCTTCCCGGAGGAGTTGTTGATGGGGGATTACTTAAAGTCACAGTAATTCTTTCAACATAGTTGTGATCAACTTGATTATAATTCAAATCGATATAATATGTTCCAGCAGACAACGAATTTGTGGTAATTGTGTACAAACCATTTGCATCAAACATTACATTAGCATCGCTAACTACAGAACTTGTTATTAGAATTACATTTCCATCTGCTGTTGGAGCAATATTCATATCATCTCTGAAATTTCCATCGAAAGTAAAACTTTGCGATGCTGTTCCACTTGCACTTGTGTCAATATTGAAATAATAGTTTTTCAATAAATCAACCATAGACGTTTGTGTAATCGCTTCGTTTGAAGGAATTGCATTGTCGTTTGCATCAACCGTTACAGTGTAGTTCCCAGTTGTCCAAGTTGTATCTACATTGAAATCAACTGACCAAATACCATCAAGCACAGTTCCGCTTGCACGTGTTAATACAAGTGCTTTTGTAGTTGTTCCGTCAGTTATTATTGCAGTTACTTCTTTTACTCCTGCAAAATTATCTGTTACATTAACATCTAATTCAATAGTTGTGTTTCTTAACATTGGTGTTGTAACAACAGTAATTGAATTAATTACTGGACGAGTATTGTCAATACCTGGATCAACTATTCTATCATCAACATTTCCTGCAACATCAGTTACAGTTGTTTTAATATCGTAGTTTCCATCAGGAATCCCTAATAGGATTGTATTGAAATCGTGATCCCAATAACCCGAAATCGTATTGAAATCAGCATATGCTGGTGCAACAACCATTCCTGAATTCTTGTCCATTAACTCAATTAATACGGTACTCACTCCAGATAAAACATCCCATGTATTTACATCAACATGCAATATCCCACTGTACGAACCCGCACTCGGAATTATTGCTTGCGTATCCAAAACGGGGAATTGTGGTAATGTATAATCAATTCCTAGATTAAAATCTGCAGGAGTTATATTGTTTACAATATTATCCACACGAAGTTCAAATAATCCATCAGTCAAACTAACATCGTCTAAACCTATTACTTGCGAACATGTGTTCCCTCCATTTAATGCGATTGAGTATAATACCTCTGTTCCGAGTTTTATTCTACAATCAATTCCAAGCGAAGTTCCATTTACAACTGGAACCATCGTGAAATCTGCATTTGTGTAGAATGTACTTGCTTGTACTGAATGTACATTGTCATTATTTACTGGAGAAGTAATAGCAACTGCCCCTTGTAATGCATCAAACAAATCAACAATTTCGATATTGAAATCATTACTAATGATTGTTTCGCCAGTAGTTTGATTGTATGCTACTAAATTAGCAGTAAACATTCCTTTTGCCGACACATCAAACAAGGTATTAAATTCTTGTCCAGCATACTTTGCAATGTGTGAAGTCAACAAAAACTCGTTTGTTGTAGTTCCATCACTCATTATTAAATTGAAGTCGTATTGTCCTTCTGTTAAAGCTCCAAAGTTAAAAGCCATTGCTCGTTCGCTTGGCAATACTAAGAAGTACTCAAACGTTTTGTTTTCAATAAAACCAAATCCTTGGAAATCTGCCAGAATTGCTAACGCGTAAAATTGAGTTACAACGCTTTGACCAATCTTAACATTTCCAGAATCTCTGAATACTGCTCGTACATCATATATTTGTGGCGGCAAAGAATTAATTCCAGTTAAATCAAGTTCATATGAATTATCACTAGTATTAACACTAACGGCATACGTGCTTACAACAACGCGATCAACATCCCTTATTTGAATATCAACGGACACTGCGCCCTCAGGAGCTTCTCCTTTAATTCTTAATTTATCATCATCACGATCATATGCAATTGATATTGTTCCGTGATTCATTCGACTAACAATATTTTCAAGTGCAGTTAAACGAACGTCTAGTGCATCTATTTGATTTTGTAAATCTGCAATAGCTGCTTGCATTTCTGCATTTAGATCATTAATCATCGTTGTTAGTTCTGTATTTAAATCTTGGATTTTCAAAGTTAGTTCTGCATTCAAATCAGTTACTCGTTGATCTAATGCTGACAAATCGTTTTGTAAATCAACAATATTTTGATCATGATCTGCTAATCTTAGATTAATAACATTAATTTGATCCGCGAAATTAGCGTCTTGTGCATTTAGATCCGCTACTTGTTGTTCTAACACAGTTGTTCGTGCATTCAAATCAAGTGTCAATGTATTCAAATCGATTACATCAGTCTCAAGATCGTCAACTCTAATTCTAATAGCATCTAAATAATATGCTTCTAACACTGCTTCTGCAGTTGGAATTAAACTATTATTAATTTCATCTCTAAAAGTAACTTGCACATTTAATACTTGCGGAGTTATTGCTAAAAGAGATTTAGTATAATTAAAATAGTTTCCATCAAAATTCACTATTGGATTAGTACTCGAAATAGTATCAATAACCACCAAATTATCTTCATCTAAAATTTCTATTAAAACGTTGTTAGTATCTGTTGGTACTAAACCACTAACTCTTACGTTTGGTCCGACATTCTGATATCTTAACCAAATAGTTCCATATAAATCGACATCATCTGCAAATACAGAGTCTTCTAGAATCGATATTGGGCTTGAGTCAAGAACGGCTCCGCATGAACCTGGTCCAGTAGGGCATTCTTTAATTGTAAATATATAGTCTCCGGGTAAAAATAATACTTGGTCTTTATTTGCTGAATCAGGATCTGTTCCACTATCCTTTTCAATAAAAGATCCGCTTGTTGGTCCAGTCCATTCAACTAGACAAACATCCCCTGGTAAACTCATTTCGGGACAATCCATATCCCCAAAATTCCACACCGCACCTTGTAATGCATTTGTGGGCGTGTCAATCGTTGCTGCAAAAACGCTTGCAGACAAAAATAAAACTGTTAAAAATACCCCTAATAATAATCCAAACTTATTCACGTTAATTCCCCCTTGACAATATTGTCAACACCAAATATACTTGCACCAGGAAAGTATTTAAAGGTAGTTATTGTGTGTAAAAAAGTTAGACAATGTGCGAACTTTTACAAATTATCTCAAATATTTGGCAGAGCTAACGCGGGGAAAAAAATAAAACTTTTTGTCAAAAAAAAGTAATACATTAGTAGAGCAAACAAGTAAATGCGATTCGAAACTTTATGTGTTCAAAATGGGTATATACTTATAGCAACCTTGAGCTTTTAGTGTTGCAATGCTTAACATGTCGCCAAAGCTCCATGCTTACACAAGCAATCTATCGATCTCTTCTTCTAAGAGAGCTCTCGTTCCTATAATCCTTTTTACAGAACTTTTGGAAATGACTGACTCT
>Ga0233431_1001536_pt1 | contig 39427 bp, 39 predicted proteins | sample SI_118_April2016_FD_179867 | JGI IMG/M metagenome (GOLD analysis project Ga0233431, IMG submission 179867) | Seawater microbial communities from Saanich Inlet, British Columbia, Canada - SI_118_April2016_200_MG | ecosystem: Environmental > Aquatic > Marine > Inlet | place: Canada: British... | reverse complement strand
AACGTACTCCAAGAATTGACGCAAACCTGCCACTTTGGTATTGCACTAAACGAGGGACTTGGATGAGGGAATAAGTGGTAAACTTATTTCCGGAATAGGTGGCAGTTTTCGCCGGAATACGCACTTGTAACAAAAAACGGGAGACAGTTCGACGTTCCTTTTCTGATGGTAAGAAGGACGCTTCTGGATCTATTCGATAAAGACAACGATTCCATTGACCTCATAGACTTTGATCACTTCGACCTACAGGAAATCACATCCAAGAGAATCAGCCTTCAACAGATGGCAGAACTCCTGGGCTGCACACCCAAATCCGACACAGGAAAGGATGCGATCAAGCTCTGGCGGGAAGAAAAATTTAAGGAACTCAAGGAATATTGTATGCAGGATGTTGAAACAACTGAAGAGGTGTTTTTAGGATGGAGGAAACTACAGAATGGTCAGATGTGAAGAATGCAGCCGGAACAAAATCGAAGCCAAAGGAAAAACCTATAGATGTCCGGAATGTGAGATGGGGCTTGCGAAGCCTGCTGCAAGAAGCTTGGTGGACGCTGCCAGTTCTGCACTCCACCATTTAAAGAGGTCAAGGTCAGGAAGAAGCTACAGGCAAAACGCTGACATCCTCAGCTGACTGGACAAGACAAACCTCCCCCTGGAAATCAAGGAACAGACAAACCCCGAACACAAGAGCTATCGCAAGGCGGTCATTTCCGAAATCAAATCCTTCGGCAATCTGCTTTACAGTTATCCCCTTTTCTGTTGAGACCCTTTCAAGAACCTCAGCCTGCAACTTCGCAATATCGATGGTCTGGGTCAGTTCAAGAAGCTCCTGCGGAATGTCAATCCTGACATCATCCCTTTGATGGTCATCAAAGAAACCTTGGATGATCCCAAACAGCCTATTATCCTTGACAGTTGAGATATCAAACTCAGGCGCTTTCTCAGATTCAGGGAATGACGGGATATATTTAAGCAACTTAACATCACCCTTTTGCTGCAACCGTTCCTGCTCACGAGCCATGTCACGTTCAAGATCCTTATAGAACGTCTCGATCTCATCCATCGTGACTTCTGCATCAACAAGGATGGCCGAATCCTTCAAGTTCGCAATCAGCCTGAAAGCATTCAGCTTGACCCTGATAACCTTCAGAAGTAAAAGCTGGCCCAGATCAAAGAGGACCTCCCTTGTCACATTCTTCAGATCAAGGAGCGAATCGGCTATTTCATCAAACCCTTCATTTCCAAATCTTGACAGAGATCGAAAATCCTCTGCAAGCCTGGCAAGCTTGAACTCAACCTTTAAGATATTGCTCTCATCAATATCCTGAGCCGCGATCATTTGCCGAACGCCTCCTGCATCCGCTTCACGATATATTTATTAAACAGCTTGCCAAACTCCTTGCCGAAGATGCCAGCAAGGACAGATCCCTTCCCATACCCAAGGATCACATTATGGACAGCCGATTCAACCACCTGGTTCAGGCATGTAGACAGGTTCTTTGAAGAAATCCCAAGAATTAGGCTGTATGACCGCCCTCTGAAAAACTTTGGTGAAATGTGGACCACCGGCCCGCCTCTTGGATTGCTGGTGACCTTAAAATCGAACTCATTGAGGTATGCATGAAGCAGATCCCGCAGCTCATCCTGTTCTGTTGCAGAACCGTCCTTGATCCTGTTTTCAAGCTCATTATCGACCCAAATCTTACGGAAGAAGGTATCATCTCGGAGCCGGCGAAGTAGCTCATATAACTGCAACTGGGAACGTATCCAATCCTGTTTGATGTATTTGCGGTAATCCTGGGGATCATTTGGGAATTCTGCCATTTCCTATAAATAGAATATCAAATGCTATAAATATTTATGGGTATTACAGGGTATAAAAGATTCTCCCGACGAGAGATTTCAGATGTATTCTGAAGCCTGGAAAAATATAAATACAAGATATGTCCGCTTACACCGTATTAGCGGACAAAATGGTCTTCATAAAATCTCATGGCAGGCGAATCAGGAAGGTGCCTCCAAGCCAGGCCCCACGTATCGACATGATCAATCTCATGCTCTCAAAATGCAAGAATCAGAACGAAGAACTGGTGATTCTGGTTGGCTGGAATCTTGCCCTCAGATCCCTGGAAATAGCGGGATTGAAGGTCCATGATTTTGATTTTATACACAAGACAGCCTTTATCAGGGAAGAGGCATCGAAAGGCAACTATAGCAGCGGCTACATACCGATCATATCCAACAAGTTCATGGATAGGATCAAGCGTTTCATTGAAGCCAAGAACTTAGGGAACGATGATTACCTCTTGAATTACACCAAACAGAGAATGCCATATACCACTCGCCATTTGAGGCGCATGGCAAAATCGATAGGAACAAGGGCCGGAATGCCTGAATTTCACACTCACATGCTTAGGCACTCAATGGCAAGGTGGCTGATCGAGGCAGGTCACAACCTTAGCTTTGTCAAAGACTTCTTAAGGCATACAAGTATCCAGATGACGGTTGACCTATATGGCCAGTTTGAACTCAAAGACAGGCTCAGGCAAGCTCAGGAAGGCAGGCAGCCGATATTTGTTTATGACAATCGAGATTCACCTGAATCATAATTGTCGGATGCTATGAAGATGATCCCGGTAAAGTAGGGCCTGGTTGAGGAACCATATTTTATACGGATATCACCTTTCTTTTGGATTCACTTTTCCACCTCAATGATTCTTAAAAATGATGGCTCTATCGAAATATGTTATGCCATCACGGGGCTTAGTGCTGGATGGATATCTCAGAAATTACAGGGTGAAACGCCATTCAATTCATGGCCACTACATAGCTTAAATGGGTCCGCCTTATTCAATCGGTTAAATTAGGTTAAACCACAAAACACTCGAATAAACCGATTGACAGTGGACTTCGTTGTGATATATATTTCTTATAGTCTATAGGGGAGATTGCCCCTGAAGGCTGAACCGTAGCAAACCAATAAATGATCCAAATTAAAGAGTCCGTTACGAGACAGCCTACAAGGTCAAACGTGAATGGAGATAAAGGATGATGGAAGACCGGTGGTTTTCTGTGGATGAGATTGCCGAACATCTCGGCATCAAACGGGATACGGTCTATAGATGGGTTAACGACCGGCAAATGCCTGGTCATAAGATTGGGCGGCTCTGGAAGTTCAACAAGAAAGAGGTGGATGAATGGGTCCGGGGTGGAGGTGCTGATAACAAAAGCGATTAAAGATATTCGGACCGTTGGTAATGGTAAATATTATCATGTCAGAAAAAGGAAATACAGGACACAGGCAAAGGCTCAGAGATCGCTTCTTATCGGGCGATGCGGAGTCGTGCTCTGATGAAATGTTGCTGGAACTGCTTCTCACCTTTGCTATCGGACGCAAGGATGTGAAGCCGCTCGCTGAAGAGCTTGTTCGGGTTTTTGGCAACATAGACCAGGTTCTTGCCGCTTCTCATGATGACCTTAATAAAATTAAAGGACTCGGGCAGGCATCCATTGCTCTTTTGAAGGCTGTTGATTTGATTAAGTATAGAAAAATCCCTCCTGAAACAGATCGTACGCTGACAAATGGTGGAGATGCCAATCAATTGCAGCTGTTTCAAGATCCCGCAATTGTTTCAACACCAAAATCAACCCATCTAAGTTCAGTGACCAGCAAACCGGTGCACACCAAAACTCAATCAGAGCTTGCATCCCAATCAATAATAGAGGGGCAATATTCATCTGGTCACGGTAAGAAAGATCAGGAATCGAAGGCTAAACAAACGATTCAGACTTCCAGAAAAGCCTCCTCCGACAAAAAAAGCATCCGCCGAAAGCTTCAAGTCAGCAACAGTTATCTTTTGGAATTCGACCAACTCGCTCGCGTTCTGAACTTTCTCCTTGAACAAAAAGAATCAAAAAGAATCAAACGAAAAGTTTTGAAGGAAAATACTGGTCTCGCAGACAGGCAAGTCGAGGGACTGGTGAGCATGGGAACGGCAATGGGTTTGATTAAGCCAAACGTGCAGATCCTCACACCCACCGGATTAATCATTGCTACTTACGACATTTTCCTTGAAAATCCAGGTGCTCTCGAATGGTGCCACTATAAAGCTGCGGGATCGTACCAGAATTTGATCTGGTTTGAAGCGTTTAATCATTTATTACCGGAAGAGTCGCCAATGACTCAGGAGGATTGGCAGGAATACTTCCGAAAAAAACTGAGAGGCCAATACACAGATAAAACTCTCAAAGACCATGTGCATAAGGAGATTCGCTTTGTCATCGACGCTTACACGGAGCGCAATTTCAAAAAATTGGAATTGCTGCAACGGTCCACAGATGCGCAGCTCTATCGTCGCCGTTACTCAAATTTCAATCCTTTTGTTCTCACAGCCATGATTTACGATTTTTGTGCCATGAATGAAGTGCAACTCTCGCAGGTCGGCGAGATTGCAGCTACTCCAGGTTCTCCGGCTGTGGTCTTCGGGCTTGATGCCGCATCGTTTCGACAACAGATCGAAGGGCTTCACGACAGAGGCTGGTTGCGGTACGAAACCACCCACAACCTCGATCAGATCCGGCTCAAACCGGGCTTTTCGGCGATGGAGTTCCTTACTGCCCATTTTGAAGACCGAGAACCGCGCGAAGATACCAAACCATCATCAGGAGGCGTTTTTCAATGAGCGATCCTGTCAATATGGTTCTATTTGTGAAAGAGCTGTCACGAAGGCCAAAGGCAAGGGCTGCGGTAGTCCTTACCCACGAATATGAAGGCCAGAAAAAGTGGGCTGAGGAATTGGCTAGGCAGACGGATACGGAACACATCAACCTAATTGACCTGTTTTCAGGCGAACCCGCGCTCATCAATAAAATTGAACAGTTTTCGGTCCAACACCTTTTTAATTACCTGAAGAAAAAAAGCCAGGCACCGGTATTGATCATTTCCGGCATGGAATTCCTCAAAGCCACGTGGACAAGTCAGCCCAAAGCTGCCCAGGAATTTGCCAGTCGAGTACAAACCTGGAATCAAAGCCCGTGCCTTCTGTTCATCCTTCAGTACGACAAATTGATCGCGACCTATGATTTTGGAAACCGCTATCGTCAATACAGTTTTGTGGTCGATCAAAGGGAGACGGAGGCACTATGAGTAATGGGAATGACTTTTTTTGTCCTGTACCCCAAAAATGGAATGAAATTTACACCTCGCTTATTGAAGTCTGGAAGGGAAAAAACCTTTCGGGTGATGATAAGCCACCCATACCCTTAATTCTTGCTGCCTGGCATGAAACAACAGGCCTGCAAAAAATGATGAGGTGGAAAGAAACCATAGAATGGGCAAGAATTCACGAATGCAGTCATTTGATTCCCGAATTGAAGAATGATGAAAAATTCAAAGGGTAAATTGAGTAACCGATTTTAAGGAAATCATATGAAAAATAACGGCCTGTTCAGCTCGCTTTTCATCGAGAAATTGAAAGACATCGTCAAGCTCGACGATGCCGCTCAAGGCCGCATGGCCACCTTGGCTCAGACATGGCGGTCTCGTAATCCCAAAGATACTGAGTCCCTTTGGGAATCTTTTTTAAAACAGGCGCTGAGCTATCTTGAGTTTGTCCCGCCTGGTAGTCCAACCGCTCCAGGTGTTTATCCGCTTTTTGAAGACTGGGCTTTTAAAGATTGCATCAGCGTGCTCTACCTTGCGCCACCCGGATCGGACATTGACAACACATCCGTCGGAAGTTTCTATCCGGCCAAACTTCTGGCACAGCTCAAGGAACGAAAGCTCAACTGGGGAATCTTGACGAACGGGTCCCTTTGGAGGCTGTATTCCACTAAGAGTTCAAGACCCTATGAAGACTACGTGGAACTTCCCTTGGAGCAAGCTCTGGAAGAATCGTATGAAGCTGAATATGGCCTTTTTGAGCGATTCTTTCACAAAGACTCCTTCATCGCCGAGGAAGGTGAGACCGCAGAGAACGGACAGAAGGATGAATCCGTTGGCGTTTACAAGTGCAGGCTCGACCGTGACCGGGAACAATCTGAGCAAGTGCTTGAAGGCAATGTCAAAACGCCGTTCCTTGCTCAGGTGGATGAGGTGCTGCAATACATCTGCAACGGGTTCATTTTCGATACCCAAAAAAGCGGCGAAGAATACACCGAAGAGGAACGGTCGGAAATATTCGAAAGTGCCGTCAAGCTGATCTACCGCTGCTTGTTTCTGTTCTATGCCGAGGCCCGGCGGTTGCTGCCCTCGGACCCGGACAAAGCCGATCTCTACCAACGGCATTCCATCCAGGCGCTCTGCAAGGAGGCTCGCAAATTCCGCTGGAGCGAACGCCGCGACACGGATCAGTATGATCTGTGGAAACATCTCAAGGGCTTGATTAACGCTGTCAATGACGGCGATCCGGAATACGGTATCATGGGGTACAACGGCGGTCTCTTTGATGACGAAGAAGAGCGGTTCCTGGGCCAACATCAACTGCGAAATGATTTTATGTGCCGGGCGCTGTACCTGCTGGCGTTTGTAGAGCCCTACAACAACGAACCGGACGATGAGTACGCTATACCTTATGAGGACCTTGAGGTTCGCCATCTTGGGGAACTCTACGAGAACATCCTGGAGTACACAGTCCAGCTTGCCGACGCCGACCGCTTCCGTCGCCGCACCAAAAAAGGTGTAGAAATTGTGTTGACCTCCCAGACAACGAAAAAAGCGGGCGACACCCTAATCAAAAAGGGAGATGTCTACTTCGGCGAATCCGCGCTGGAACGCAAACAAAGCGGCTCTTATTACACCCCGGAATCCCTGGTTCGTTTTCTCAACGAAAAAGCCATCATCCAGCCGCTCAACCAAAAATTCGAGCAGGATTATCGGAAACGGTTCGATGAGCTGTTGGAGCAGGCACGCAAAGGACACGATGTCGGTACTTGTCGCGGGGCGGCCCAATCGGCCTCAGCGCTGGTCGAACGTTTTGTTGAAGAAGTGTTGTTAGACTTCAAGGTCTGCGATCCTGCAATGGGGAGCGGCCACTTTCTGGTGGACGCTGCCAACCAGATGGCCGGGCTGGTGGTCGCCCTGCTTGAAGAGGTCCCTTATGTCGAAGGGATGACGGTTTCGGTAACCAGCCGACCCAATGACTGGCGGCGGCGCATCACCCGTCACTGCATCTACGGGGTCGATCTTAATCCGTTGGCCGTGAACCTGGCCAAGCTATCGCTCTGGCTCAACTGCTTTGCCATCGAACACAGGCTGACTTTTCTCGATCATCACGTCCGCTGCGGAAACAGCCTGATCGGCATTCGATCACTTGATCAGCTTACATCCATCCCAGAGCGCAGAAAGGAGAGCAACAAAAAGAAAGACCCCCAAAGGCTTTTGTTTGATTACAACGATCTTTCCTCTGCCTTGGCTGGGGCGGGCCAGGGTATTGCGTCGATTACCCAAATTGATGAGGACGACACGGACAGCCAGAAAGCTGTGTTGGATGAAGCTTTTGAAGCTACATCCCATCTACGTCCCCTTGCCGACCTCTTTACGGCTTACCTGATGGACCCTGAGATTCAGCCTGATGATTACAAGGACATTTTTGAGCGGCTCGCAAAAGGGGTGTCTGTTGCTGGCACCCTGAACCCAGCCCTCTCTGAGATTCTGGAATCGGTTGAGGCGTATCGCGACTGGCACCACTTTTACAACTGGCCCCTGGAATTCCCCGACGTGTTCGGTCCGGATGCGGTGGGCGGATTCTCTGCAACTGTAGGTAATCCGCCGTGGGATATTATTAAAACAAATTCGCAAGAGTTCTTCAGTGATTATGATACAGATTTTAGAAGATACAACAAGACAAAAGCTAAGAAAATTGCTGAAGAGCTTATGAACCGAAATCCGAGGATCCGAGATAATTGGACGCAGTATTGCGAGGCCTTTGAAAGATTAGGCATATATTTTCGAGAACCACAAGCATTCAGCGCTGTCGGTAAAGGGCATATCAATACGTTCAAGCTTTTCCTGGAGCAATTCTTTTCCCTGCTTAAAAACAAAGGCCAGATGGGAATCGTTGTACCAAGTGGAATTTATACAGATCAAGGCTGTATGGAATTGCGTGAACGATTCCTTAATAATAGCCGCATCGATTTTATATACTGTTTTGAGAACCGGCGAGGTGTCTTCAACATTCATCGGATGTTCAAATTTGTATTATTTGGTACCCGTAAAGGCGGGCGAACAGATCGATTTAGATGCGTCTTTATGGAACATGATCCAGATCGGCTGCCATACTTTGATGCTAATGCGTTATTGATGACCTCTTCTAATGTTGAGAAATTTTCCCCGGACAGCCTCAGCATAATGGAATTCAGTAATCAAAAAGAAATTGACATAGCTTCAAAATTGTATGGGCAACATCCATTTCTTGGAAAATATCTCAAGGATAAGTGGAATACCGGATTTCAGAGGGAATTCAATATTACAGATGATAGCGACCTGTTCATGGCAAAAGAGGAGATTTTAGAATCTGATCCTCTCCCTTTGTGGGAGGGTAAACAGATATGGATTCTTACGAATTTATTCTCAGAGCCTACAAGCTGGATGAGTCGAAACGATGCATCGATAAAACCCACAACTAATAAAACAAGGTTGACATACCGAGCCTTAGCTTCAAATACGAATGAACGCACATTCATTCCTACAGTGATACCTGCTGGATACCCAACAGGGAATTCTCTTAATGTGTGCCCTCTTCATCCTAAGGAAGCTGTAATTATTGCTTCGATTGCGGGATCATTTGTAATGGATTGGATATTGCGGGGCAAAGTCACGACCAATGTTAATATGTTTATTGTTGAACAGCTACCCATTGTGGACATTGAAATGGGGAACAAACGCATAAAAAATATTACCGATGCGATCCTATATAGGGGATGTCGCTTAGTGTGCACCTCAAGTCCTTTTTCCGATATATGGAAGACTTGTTTTTCTAAAGACTGGTTATCACCTAATTTCTGGTATCCGGACAATAGCATAAAAGATTACGGGCCAGCACATGAGCAGGAAATTCGAAAAAGGCTTTTAAAATCAGCTCGCCATCTGCCCCCTCAATGGACAACTGAATGCGGTTTGTATGAGTCGCTGCCAGACCAGGGAGATACCGCAAACAGATCCCAGGTGCGCGCCGAAATCGATGCTTATGTGGCCCATCTTTACGGCCTTTCACGGGATGATTTCGCTTACATCCTGGACACCTTCCCTGTTCTCAAGAAAAAAGAGAAAAAAGCTTTCGGCGAGTTCATGTCCAAGCGCAAGTGCCTGGAGGAATATGACAGGCTTGCATTGATTCTGAGGGAGAAATAATGGGAACAGTGTTCACTACGTGCAAAATTCATGGAGAATTTTCAGCGGCGCTTACCAGCTCGGTCTGGAGCATCCTGGACAGTAACGCGTCGGAAAAAGGAGAAGAATAGCCATGGCGAAAATATCCGATGTGGTCAAACTGAAATCCGGCTACGCCAATTTCGTTGAGTTGAAAAGCGCCTTTGAGGCGACCCAAGAAAACGCCGACCGCATGGCCATGTATCGACCGACCAAGGCCCACCGCGTGGCGTTTGAACGTATTTGCCGGGGGCTCTATCAGCCCAACGACAAGAAGTTTTACCTGCTCAGCGGCTCTTACGGAACGGGCAAATCGCACCTGTGCCTTATGACAGCAAATGTCTTGAGCCGGTCCAGCGTTGACCCCGAAATTGCCGGTTTTCACGGTAATTATGCCAAGATAGATCCTGAAAAGGCCAAGCTTCTGAAAAATATCCGCAAGGACGGTCAGTACCTGGTGGCGATCTGTGATTACCATTCCGGACGGCATTTCGAGGATGTGGTGATGAAAGCGGTATTTGATGCCTGCAAAGCAAAGGGGCTGGATGCCGGTGTGGAAACGGAGTTTGACGAGGCGGAACGTCAGTTGACTGAGTGGGAAAAAAAGGGGGATAAAGGCGGTATACGGAATTTCTACATGGATTTTGGTAAGGCACTCGAAGAGGTTGTACCCGGACTCACCGTAGATCAGCTTCGCGCCAGGCTCAAGAACTATGACTCGGATGTGCTGGATAAATTCCGCGCTGCTTTTAAGGAGATGATGGGCGGCGTTCAGTTTCAGGCCCGGTCCGGCAATCTGATCCCCATAGTCAGAAAACTGGTCAAGAGCCAGGCCTTCAAAGAACGCTTCAAAGGCCTGGCCATATTTTTTGACGAGTTTGGCTTCACTCTGGAAAAAGCAGGTTACTCAAAGGACATCCTGCAGGGGTTCATGGAAACCATCTGTAAGACCGAACCGAACGTTCTTTTTATAGGATGCATTCACAAGGATTTCAAATCCTACGCCGACCGGTTCAGCAAAGATGACGCGGCAGTAATGAGCGCCCGAATCACCCAAGTTGACCTGCTCAACGAAGGCATCGAGGAGATCATCGGGGCCATCGTTGAAACGGAGAAGAATAGCGATGCCTGGAAGAAGGAGATCGCGCCCAAAACAGGGATCTTCGATCAATTGGTGCCTCCTTGTAAGTCGCTTGACCTGTTCCCGTGGATTGACGATGTGAACCGCATTCGAGAACGTGTGCTGGAAGACATCTATGGCGTGCACCCCATGGCCCTGTCCTGCCTGTTGACTCTTTCCTCTGAAATCGGGTCGGATGCGCGCAGCACCTTTACCTTTTTCTCAGGTGATGTGGGTGGCGAAAAAGGATCCTACGCGGAATTCATCGAAAATGCCGAAATGACGGTTTCGAGCGGAAAACTCAATTTGTACACGGTGGACCAACTGTTTACGTTCTTCAACAAGGAACTCTCGCAAAAGAATCCTGAACTTCGGGAGCGGCAGCGGCAGTTTGTCAACGGCTATTACGCCAGCATGGACGCGTTGCGAAAGGCTGCCGAAGGTGAACTGTTTGGATTTCAGGAGGATGAGCGTATTCAGGTTCTCAGAACAATCCTAATTTACCAACTCTGCCAGATTCCAGCGAACATGGAAAACATTCAGTTTGGACTCTATTGCTTGAGCAACTCTGAAAAAAACCAGATCAAGGGATACTTAAAGGACCTGGTCAAAAACGGCGCAATCTTTTTCCGCCGGCAGTCGGAAACGTATGAGCTGGCCGCAAGCACCGGCGAAGACCCCTATGATCTCATTGAGCGCTTCGTTGCCGACACCAATTTGCATCCATCGGACATGGTGGCGGCTTTCCTTGAAGAGTCTGCCGGAAAGCATCTTCCCGAATACGCCGAAGCCAAGGGCTACAACCTGCCCTTTGGCGAGGACAAACGCTTTCGCACCCGTTTTGTTCGGGCCAAGGATCTTGGCGATGCGCATTGGGATGAAATCCGAACAGACTATACTGAGAGTCGCAACAAACCGGCAAAGGGCTTTGAAGGCACCCTCATCTATGTGTTGTGCGAGGACGATAACGAAATCAATGTGGCTCGGGAGGCCGCCAAGACCGTTACGGATGAGAATGTGGCCATAGCTGTGCCTCACGCTCCACAGCCCTTTACCGAGACACTGCTTCGAGTGAAAGCATGCCGTCACTACTTACCACCAAACGAAGCCGAGAAGATCAGCGCCCAGACCGAGTCGAGGCTACGCGATATCTTTGAAAATCCCGAGGACGGATATCTGCCGACGCTGCAACGTCTTTTTCGCGACATCGTGGATGGCAGCGGAGCCTGTTGGTACCGGCAGGAAGGGAAAGTCCTGCTGGACAAGCCCAAACAGTCCCACAAACCGGCGGACATGCTGTGCGAGGAGCTGTTTAAAAAACGCTGCCGTATCAAGCATCCGGATCTGAATTTTTGCCATGATGAAAAATGGCGGACCGGAAAAAACACCGCCTTAAAGCAGGCCGTAGGCGTATTGCTGGAGGCGGAAAAGGTTCTGATCGACAACGGTAACCCCGACAATCACGGTGAGAAGCGGTACCTGGAAAAAGTCCTGCTGAAAGGCGCGGGAGCTTTAAAGAAAGCTGGTTCCGAAGGTGTCGTCTCTTACTTCGCATGCGAAACCGATCCCGTTAAACTACACGATGATTTCCCGGTTTTCAAGGAACTGTGTGTTCAGTTGGCCAATCTCAATCCTGGGGAAACGTTCTCGGTCGGTGCTTTTCTCGAAGAGGCAAAGGACGCGCCATACGGTGTTGGTGGTACACCACTGATCCTGTGTCTGGCTCATGTTATTCGGGCCTATGGCGAACGGCTAATTGTGTACAAAGACTCGACCCGGATGGTGGAGCAGCCGCTTCGATCCTATGATGATTTGGTCAAGATTGTGTCAGACCCTGCCGCCAAAACGGTCTTTGTGGTCCGTGACATTTCACAAGCCCAAATTACCCTCATTGATCTCATCGCCAAAGCTGTTGACGCCCCGCCGCTGAAGCACGGCGAAACCCGGTCCCTTAACTCTGCCTTCGAAACGCTCAAGCAGTGGTGGAACAGCCTACAGCCTGTTGCCAAAGTGATCAGTCTTTACGAGGAAGGGCAAAAGGCGCGCTTGACCAGTCTCAAGAATTTGATGGACGGATTGACCGGCAGTGTGGACCGATTTGATTTCATGCTCGAACAGTTGCCTGCGGTTTTCAGCGGCGGTCCGGTTGGCGACACCTTGGGGGAAAAGGATGTCAAGAGTATCTGTAAAGCCTTCGCCGATGATGTGACCCTCTTGAACTCGGGTGAGCAGATCGCACAGGGACTAGTGGCGCAGGCAGTTTGCGAGATTTACGGTTCCAAAGGAGACATGATCGAATGTGAAAAGGTGGTCAGCAAGTGGTACGGAAATTTGAACCCAAGCCAGCGCGATCCCCACAAGTGCGATCATGATGACGCAAAACAATTCCTCGTGCGCCTGGCCGATCAGTCTACCAGCTTCAGTACGAAAATTATCAAGCTTTTGTCTAAAGATTATGGCTTTGGAGCCTTAGCGGAGTGGACGTCGCTTCACATCAAGGATTACGTTTCCAAGCTAAAACAGGCCAAATCAGAGATCGATAAAGCCAAGCCTGTTGTCTACAAGCCAATAGTTGATGAAGGTAAAAAAGAGATTCGGGAAAGCGAAAAAGTGTGGGTAAAAATGCCCAAGGGGGTTAGTTCGTTGGTCTACACGACAGATGGCAGTGATCCTCGAACATCCAGTAACGCCAAAAAAATAACCGGAGATTCAAATCTTGCTGAACAGCTAAAGGATCGCTCAAATATTAAGATCAATTTGCGAGCGGTTGACAATGATGGCAATTACAGTGATTTGGTGAATTTGGAGCTTATTAGCAAGGAAAGAAAATATGAAATTCAGGAAAATTTGATCGGAGAAGCAACGTTCAAGTGTCCCAATGATGTGGATAGCTTAGTGGCTGTTATTAAATCTATAATCAACTTCGGCATAAAGAAAAAGATTTTGGATAAAGACACTGCTGAACAAGTCGCAGTGCTTTTGAACAACATTAACAAAGATAAATAAGGATAGAGTGCGTGACAGAAAGTAAGCACCAAGCATCCATCAGTTATGTTGGCGATCTGGCTTATACTCTGCCCGAAGGTGTTTTTTTGGTCGAACGTGATGAGGATTATGTGAACGCATGCCGCGAATTATCCGGTAGAGGATCATCCTCATCAGACCTGAAAGTGTGGGTGCGTTCAAAGAACCACTTTGCCTGGCTGCGGGATTTCGTTGAGCAGATTGGTTGCCCTGCCATTTTTGGCGAAAAAACGCCCCGTCTGGTGCTGGCTGAAAAGTGGAATGTACAGATACCTGACTGGCTGACGGACACAGACGTTCTTGATCAGGAATTGCTCAATATTGATGTTGGACCTCAGAAAGAACAAACGAGCTTCAGCAACCGGTTGTTGGTGCACTTCCTTGGATCAGCCTTTCAACAGGATGTTTTCAACACAAATGACCTCACCGATGTGATCAAGGCGCTCGTCAGCGACAAGGCGAAAACTGCTTTCAAGCAATACCCCGCGATGCAACGCTCTTTGGAAGCCAAATGTGAAAAATGGGCAAAGAGCAGTAACGAAGCATGGGTCAAGAATGTCAGTACCCATCTTTTTGAAAATACAGACGAAATATGGCAATGGCTCAGTTTGTGGGCCTGTTTGAACGGCTATCCCGAGAAGTTATTGGAATATGTCCTGGCTCCTGAGCAGGTTCTATTTGTTCGGGACATCCCTGTTGAGGAGGTTTACGATTTGCCTCTGGAGCCAACAGCCAGGGAACAGATACTGACGCAAATTGAACTTCTATTCGACGAAATCCAGAATCAAGTAACGTCCAGCGATGAATTCCAGAAGGTTTTGGGATGGACCTCCGGACGTCTTTTTCAAGAGTATCAATTCATTTCAAAAATTCTCAAGAGCCGCCAGTTTTCTGCAACTACAGCGAACGTTCAACAGGTTCAGGCCAAGTTCAAGTTTTGCCCCGGCGTGAGTGAAAACAATCTAAAGTCCCTCCGTTACTGTGTCACACCCTCCCGGCCAAAACTGCTCGGCCCAGAGGAAAAGTGGGACAGTGCAGAGTGGATTCGATGGACAACAGAGGAATACACTCCTTACCGTAAATGGCAAGTTCACAACAATCACTATGATGCAGAACTGGAAAAAACCGTTGCACGTTTTTCAGAGTGGTTTATCGAGGAATATGCTGCCATCCACAAAGATCCGAACCTCAGCCTGATTCACTGCCTGGGAGACCTCTCTTCAAGTAGTTCGGAAGATCAATTGTCGATCATCCTTCTTATTGATTGCCTTCCTTTGGAATTTGTTGGTCTCATAGACGATGCACTTCGTAACATTGGTTACAGCCGACATGATTTACACTATCGTTTCGCAGCCTTGCCGACCATTACGGAATACAACAAACCGGTTCTCGTGAGTGGGCAATGGCAGTACGATGCAGGGAATTACGATGCGATTCTCAAGGCGCGTGCCCATGCCGACTGGAACAACAGAGAGGTTGTTTATTTGAGCAACCTGAAGGCGTTCTCTGAGATGGCTGCTCCGCAAAAGCCATCCGTCGTCCTTTTGAATTTTCTGGATGGGGACGAGTTGCTTCACTCAGATCTGGAATCAAAAGGCACCTCGTATGATGAAGAGTTGCATCGTTTTTTTATACGAATGGCAGAGTCTGTAAACAGAATTTCAAAGGAGTGGACCGGGCATAGGGAGCATGTCAGCGTTTATGTTGTAACGGATCACGGTGCCTGTCGAATCTTAGAAGAAGAAAAAACCTCTTTCGATTCCAAAGTCGTCAGCAAGTTGTTTCTTGACGAGAAGCATCGATTTGCAGCAATAGATGAAAAAGAGGGGGGAGATATTCCCGATAACCTCTGGGCATTAGGGCATCGATTTAAACAACCCTTCGTATCGGATAACAGGGTCTTTTTCTTACCCAACGGACACAATACCGTGAAACAGTCCGGCAAACCAAAGGGTTTTCTGCATGGAGGAGTGACCCCGGAAGAGGTTGTCGTTCCCACAGCCTTGTACAAACTGGTAAAAGCTGCCTGGAAAACGCCTTCTACACGCTTTTTAAACTTGGACCTGGAAAGAGAAACAGGCAGGGCCAAATTCTATATTCAACGTGTTGTGACACTGAAAGTTGAGATACAGAATCCGAACGCTGTGGAACTCCGAATTCTTCGAGCCAGTGTGGCTTCTCCGGAAACCGACCTCAAGAGCTGTGGCGTTGAGGTAATTCCGGCGGGAAGTGTAAATACCATCCAGATGAGCTGTTATTTCAAAAAAGCAGCCTTGGGAGAAAAGAATTTGGAAATTGAGATCGCATATGAAATATCGGGTGAACAGCACACCCTTGCCCTCATGCTTGAATCTAAATTCAAATCAGCCATGGCCGGCGGGTTCAGCCTGAGAGACCTTTGATGGAGGCAAGAAAAACCATGATGTCATTTGAAAGCAAAGCGAAAGACTATTACGGCGAGGTCGTTATTAACAAAGGCCTCATGGGAAAAGCCGGATTTGGTGCGCGTGCGATTCCCGTCTATGTCGGCGAATGGATCATTAGCCAGTTTATGGACGGAGATCAACTCACAGAAGATGGAAGAACCGAAATTGTCAATACGATCTCAAAATACCTGCCGCAAAAAGCGGACAAAAACATGATCCTGAATCGCCTTATGGAACAGGAAGAGGTCCGCATATTGGATGATTTTCGGGTCAACGTCAATTTGGAACGTAACACGCATGATCTGAGCATTCCGCTCCTGGACGTCAGCAATGGAATGATACAAAAGGACATCATTGACAACAACCCCATGCTTTTGAAGACGGGTATGTGGGGCTTGGGCACACTGCGATATGTGCCACCTGACGGTGAGGATGTAAAAAAAGGCCAAGTATGGATGGTCGAATTCAAGGCGTTCCAGACCCCAGGGGTCGACCTGGACTATTTTCGTGATTCACGTAAGCACTTCGACATAGACGAGTGGATAGACCTCCTGGTGTCAAGTTGTCAATTCAACCCTGACGTTCACCGTTTGTCACAAAAGCTTCTGCTTCTGAGCAGGATTATCCCCTTAATCGAACCAAGAGTTAACTTGGCTGAATTGGCACCAAAAGGAACAGGTAAATCCTTTGTGTTCGACAATATCAGCCGTTATGCAGCCGTGATTCCAGGCGGGAAACTCTCTGCCCCGGCTTTGTTTTTCAACAGCAACACTAAGCAAATTGGCCTAATTCCACGGTACGACGTTGTTGTAGTTGATGAAATACAAAAGATTCATACAGATGCATCCGGCGAGGCTATGGCAGCATTGAAGATGTATCTTGAAAGCGGACGCTACCGCAGAGCAACCGGCAATTTAGGGACCGCAGAGTCTGGGTTTGTCATGCTTGGAAATATTACCTTGGGTATCAATCGTCTACCTTTGTATGAAAGCGACGGGATATTCAAGGAGCTGCCTAACGCCCTTCAGGAATCGGCCTTCATAGATCGCATCCACGGACTGATTGAAGGATGGTTCATGCCGCGCGTGTCCAGAAATACACCATCAAGCTCGCTTGGATTTAAAGGTGATTTTTTCAGCGAAGTGTTGCATGAGCTTCGTGTCGATCTGCGGTACGCGGACTACGTCTCACAAAGTTTGCACCTTCCTCAATCTGAGGACATGCGAGACAACAAAGCTATCGCACGGCTGGCAGAAGGATACTTGAAGCTGCTTTTTCCCGATCTCGCACTTAGTGAGGAAGAGTTTATCGCCTACTGTGTAAACCCGGCTGTGCGGATGCGGCAGCAAATCCGTGATGAATTGTCAAAGATCGACCAGGAGTACAAGTGGGTAACCATCAAGAGCGAGAGTCCTGACGAGTTCCAGCTCTCTCATCCGGATGAACGGCCGGACCCTGAACAAGAAGCTCAGAAAGTCGATCCATTGTCATCGGACCGAAGTTCGGAGGAGAGATCCTTGGACATTGTCGAAGGACAGAGGGGCATCTCTTATGAGAAGCTTTTTTTACCATATCTCAAGGGTGCAAAATTAATCAAGATATGCGACCCATACATTCGTTTGCAGTACCAAATATACAATCTCATGTCTTTTTGCGAGATGCTCGACCCTTCAGACGAACCTCTGAAACTTGACCTTGTTACGGCGTGTGACTCTTATTTGGAAGCTGAACTGAAGACGAAGCTCAATGAACTGAAAAAGGGACTGAGCCAGGATCACATCGAATTTGATTATGTTTTAGCGGAAAACATCCATGATCGCTGGATAGAAACGGATACGGGTTGGAGGATAATCATGGGTCGTGGTCTTGATATTTTTCAAAAGCCGGATGATAAGTTTACCCTGGGTTTCATGGATCAAACCAAGCGGAAATGCAAAGCAACAACGATAACCTATACACGGATAAAGGCAGCCATATAAGTGGTTGTGGTTTAAGACGAAAAAAAGAAACACATTAGTAAGATGGAACATCGTGTGATCCATTTGTTTACCTCTTACCTCGATCGGACATCTTGCGGCAACCGATGGCGATAGGAAGGGAGGAAAATCAATGAACGATAATTTCCGCTTGTCAGATTACCATATACGAATAGGCAAAGAAAATATAATAGAGCGCCATCTATTTGGTATCTTGAATGATGATGCTGAAAGCGATGGAAACCAAGAAAAAAAGAAAAAAGCACTTGAGGAAGTTCTCAAAGAAATGCGCGTCCGGTTTGGTACAATCCTAAAAACGGACAACCTTTCATTTTTGATCGGAGCTGGTGCATCCCTTACTGCCGGAGGAGTGTCACTTGCAAATATACCAAAGCCCCTCGAAAAAATGCTTCTCGACAAAGCCAAAGAGGAACAGCCTCAGGGAAATGTGATATCAGAGTGGATAGCTCTTTTCTATTCAATCGCTTCAGCTCTTTCTCAAAACGATTTTTCATTTGACGCCCGGTATGAAGATTTTCATTCCAGAGAAGAAAACGATATTCCAGAGATTAGCCTGAATCTTGAGGTTTTTCTCAGTCAACTGCACGCATGGTTGGCCGGAATGCTCGATGCAACTGAGACATTGGAACTAAGGGGCGGTTCCGAGCTGACAATCACCAAGAGCGAATTAACCCGTTTGATTAAGGAAATAACCGGTTGTTTGACGGTTCTTCTTGATCTGCCGAAAGCTGGTTCGGAGGAACCCCTTCGGAATCATCGGAAATTCATTAAGAAGGTTCTCACCCGACCGCTTAATCTGAGACGGGCGAATCTCTTCACGCTCAATTATGACACATTGATTGAACAGGCAGGAGATGCCGAGGGATCGGTCCTTGTGGATGGATTTGTCGGAACACTACGTCGTGTATTTAGGCCTGAATCTTACGACATTGATTTCTACTTTCCAGCTCAGACAACCGAAGGACGGGTTCACCGTTTTGATCGGGCGCTCCACCTTTACAAGTTGCATGGCTCAATTACTTGGCACCGCTGCGAACCGGATTGGGAGAATCCTTTCGGCCTTTTTGCAACATTTTATAACCAGGATTGCCTCACGGATGATGTCCTGATCTATCCATCTCCCCTCAAGTATGGCCAGACGTTAGGGATGCCCTATTCAGAATTGTTCCGGCGGTTTGGAAACGCAATTGCGCAACCGCAATCAGCCCTGTTTGTAATTGGTTACGGGTTTGGAGATGACCATGTCAATGCGTTGATCCGGCAGGCACTTGCAATTCCGAGCTTCACTTTGGTTGTAGTGGACCCTGATCCGAAAAGCGAATTTATCTCGGAATTGGAAAAACTCGAAGATGAACGCGTGTGGATTGTCAAAGGCTTGGAATTAGGCACTTTTGATCGTTTTGTTTCAAAGCTTCTGCCGGACCTGAAAGAAGAGGAAATTGACGCCAAGGTGATGAGAACTTTTAAGGGGATCTCATTTCGTTCTGTTCAAAATCCGGGTGGCTCAGAGGAGGGCAGCGATGTCGAGTGACCACGAAATCGGGCGGGTCGTCGCGGTTGACACTGCTCAGGTGACGGTCGAGCTGAACCGGGATTTGAAGGCCCTGACCCGATCTACGTATGAGGGAACATTGGAAGTCGGCCGAATCAACTCCTACATCATAATCCCAGTCGGCTCGCGACGCATCGTCGCCATGGTCACACGGGTATTATTGACAGAGGAAAGTGAGTTGAAGGCAGACAAAACAATGGTGCTGTTGCCTTCCTCTCGGCGATTGATGAAAGCGACTATGATTGGGACTATTGATGAAGGACTGTTTCGCCAAGGAATCAGCCTTTTCCCGGTTCTTGATACTCCAGTTCTTATCACAACCAATGAAGACCTTGACGCAATTTTCGGTAAGAAGGTAGATTTTCATGTATCGACACCAGATGAGCCTGGATTCTGCATTCCTATTGGGCGTTCAGCTATCTTTCATGACTACGAAATAAAGGTCGATCCCGATGCCTTTTTTGGCAAGCATGCAGCGATAATAGGCAGCACCGGTTCTGGGAAGTCCTGTTCTATCGCAACAATAGTTCAATCCGTTATTGAACAAGCGGCCGTAAAGCAAACAAGATTTATTATTCTCGACACCAATGGCGAATACCGTGCCGCTTTCCAAAAGGCCAATAACGATGGCAATTGGGTTGACGCCCGCCCAACATTCAAGTCCCTTTATATCCCGACCGATCCGTCAGAGGTAGAGAAGCTCACTATCCCTTATTGGTTTATGAATTCTGATGACTTTGTCCGCCTTTTTCGAGCATCACCGGGTGTTCAGCGGCCGGTCTTATTGAATGCACTATCTTCTGCAAGAAATTCTTCCGAATCACCTAATAAATGGGTTGGGCTTCGGGAAAAATTAATAAGAGAAATAAATACGATAATCTCTTTTTCTAGAACAAGGGAATGGAGCTCTCCTGGCAATATTGAGCAAATGTGTCTTGGAGCAGTCGAATATGTTTCTCGTACAGATTCCAATGACAGTTTGGATCAGCTTACAGAAATTTTTACATCAGTTTCTAAAGATACAATTATATCTTCCTTTAACAAAGCTAAAAATGCTCTCGGAGTCAAAAACAACAAAGGTTATTTTCCTTCACTTAATCTCCAAAGTGAAGATTCTATTATATCATCACTTAAGTCTTTACTCGATCTTCTCTCCAGGGAGCCATCAAGCAGTGTAGATTCCGGTTTAAGTATTTTTACTTCTGATTCTCCGAGATTCTTTAGTAAGCAAGATTTTCGATATCAGCATCTTGATAATGCAATTACAGGAGAAGAAAGCTCCAGCAGGGCGAGGGATAATTGTTCCACCATGCTTATGCGAATTTACCGACTACTCGAAGATTCCCGTTTTGAATTTCTTTTCGGCCCGACATGTGCTGAGTGGCCATTTGTCAATCATTCTTTGGCAACGTTCATGCGTGATATTCTTGGTACAGCGTGCTGTCCAAACATTGATCATACCAACGCCGGTGACTGTCCAAGCGGGCAGCTACCTTTTTACGACCGTCAAAGAGGCGGCGCATCCCGATCCAATGTAGTTATCATTGATCTAAGCCTCCTTGCCTCGGAAGTCCTTGAAAATGTAACCGCCCTCATTGGACGTCTTATCCACGAATTCTTGCAAAGATTAAGCGATCCTGTGAGCGGATTGAGTCGGGGCGAGTATCCTGTAGTTCTTATTCTTGAAGAAGCACAGAATTATATCCGCGAAGGACGAAGGACAGAGGAAGATTCCATCTCGAAACTCGTCTTTGAGCGAATCGCAAGAGAAGGGCGGAAATATGGATTAGGCTTGGTGGTTGCGTCACAGCGACCAAGTGAGCTTTCGAAAACGGTTCTCTCTCAGTGCAACAGTTTCATAGTCCATCGATTGCAGAATCCAGAAGACCTCCGCTATTTCCGTGAGATCGTACCTAGTATATATGGGCAGATGCTTGATCAGCTCCCAGCTCTTGCCCCTCGTAGTGCTTTGGTCTTAGGGGAATGTGTGCAAGCTCCCGCCTTGGTCGAAATTCGCGAAGCCAACCCCGTCCCTAAGAGCAGGAATCCCAAGTTTTATAAAAGCTGGACTCAAGATGAGAAGCAACCTAATTTTGAAGCTGTATGTGAAAAATGGGAGGGCAGGCAACCTGTATGCCCAACTCCTTCCGATCAAGCTATTGGAATTTCTCAGAATGAAGATGAGACGGAATGATGGGCAGCAATATTAGCTTGATAAGACTGAGGTAAGAGAGAAAGCGAACATGGAGAAGGTCTCCTATTCTCGCCGCACTGTGGCAGTCCAGCCCAACATCCGCCTTTTGCGATCTTTCAATGAGCGATATCACATCTACCAAGGATATGTACTTTGTGTACTTTGTGTTGACGGAACATAACCTAATAGATACAATACCTACATGCTGGTGTCGTATAAAAAGGAAACCATGTTGAGAAGTCCTATCTATTCAACTTGATCCGACAGCTAATCAGATTCTCCGGTATTATGACACTTGCCATGAAGAAGGAATTATCAGCGATCGGTAAAGCCTGATTTGGGATATGTTGGATTCTCTTTCCAAACCCCACTGCAATAGTAATCACCAGCCCGTCTTTCTAATCTATACACTCTATCATCAATATATTTATATATCCTCACCTACCCACACCACATCAAGTCAAATCAAAAATTTAAATAAAAAATTGAGGTATGATACTGATGCCGGAAATCCGCATATATTCGGACATGGAACACTTCATAAAACACCGGAATCTTGACCCGGATACAAAGGGAAAAATCAACAAAACGGCACAGCAGCTTATCTATAAGGAACTCGATAAGCTACCCTGAAAATGAAAAAACGCCATAAGCGCAGGAAAATTGTAACCCTATGGAAATATCGGTATGTCACAGTCTGCCTCATCCTTTCATTGATCCTAAACATTGCCTGGATCTTCCTTTGTCTTGATCTAAAGGTTGATGCAAAAGGTGTTGAGTTCGAGAAACCGGGCATGACCTGTTTCGGTCACATGAAAACCCATTATTGCTGCGAAAGAAAATATTTTGATGAAATTCTGACCACCAACCTCACCAGTCACCGGCAGATAAATTGGACATATTACCCTGACTGCTATAAAATCCAGATCAATGAGGTCGTCAAATGAGCTTCAACCCGACCAAGAAGGACTGGCTCAAGATGATAAAAGGAATTGATGATCCGCTGATGAAATCCACGGCCTAACCAACAACCATGCTAAAAAGGTCAGAGACCATTACCCTGTCTGGGCCACCTTTTGTGCCGACTAACACCTTCCCAAGATCCCCCTTTCAGCGTATTACCTCCATCCGGCAATCCCCCAAATCCTTGAGGGAATTGCCTCCAAACAAAATGAGAGCCAACTATAAGAAACCCTGCGAACTGTGCCGGAAGAAACACATTATCGCATCCAATAAGGATGGCCGTGTCTGCACCTACTGCAAAGCAAACCGCAGACGGCAGGCTATGGGATATCTGAAGAAGGTGAAAGAAAGCTCAGGCTAAATCCCACTCACCCGAGGGATTTATCCCTCAATGAAAAAAACAAATCGGAGGTGCAAATATGGCACAAGAAGAACAAACAGCCAATGACGGCACAGGGCGGACACCAAGCGGAACCCCAAAATGGGACAGCTACAATGGGGAAATGTATCCCTTCCTCAGCTTGAACGAGGAACTGAAACGAGCTGGTTTCAAGGTGACATTCCTGACTGATAAGCCAAGAAAAGAGACCGTGAACAGCTTCAACACCCAACTGACAGACTTCTGGTTTGATGTCGTCTATGATGGCGAACCGTATACATGGACGGTCAGCCAGGTGAGCCTGATTCTGGAGTTGCAGAAACACAAGCCGCTGAAAGACAAGACCTTCTATGTAAAGCTTGTTCCAGTCAGCGAGGACTTCAAGAAACAGTTCCCGAAATATAAAGGCAAAGACAGGTACGAAGTGACACCGGTAGAAGCAGGTTCGCAGCATCAAACAGTAACAACCAGTGCCGACAGTCAAGAGAGAAGAGGTCAAAGAATAGAGGCTCCGGCCTCTTTCTTTGTTTCAAAATGAGCCGGGTAATCACTTCCAAGAAACACCAGGAATTCGTTGAATTGTTACAGGCACAAGAGTTTTGGTCGCCAAATTTCACCAAAATTTCAAGACGAATTGGCATCTCTGTCAGCACCATTTATGAATGGTACAAAAAGCTCATCAATAAAGATATGGTAGCCTGCCACATCAGGATTGACGTGTTCAATGAGCCGAAGATTGTCAAACAACAGTATGACAAATGGAAAAAGGAGAACGCAGTGAAAAATTGAAACCCAGTCTTATCGCGAACTGAGAAAGCTTTGAAGAGTTTTAAGGTGATTAAAATAGGATGTGACCATTTAGTGTGCGAGAAATGTAAAGTTGCATATGATTTAAAAAAAGGGGCTGTTTTTTGGATTGGTGAATTTATCAGATGCCATTGGCACATGAAAGATCGGCGGCCTTCAGGAGGCTTATACTTCCAGAAAAGCTTCAAGGAATTCCCCAAGCATCTGAAAGTGAGGAACAGGATACCTCCTGGATACATATTGGCAAGACAACCTGCCTACGGCTGTAAAGGTGGTCAAAGCTTCAAGAGAAAAGATCTGTTGTTTGAGGTAAGGCTTAGCGAAGCCTACTGGGTATGGTGGAGAAAGCTATCTCAATATCTGAGGTCGTTGTGGTGGGCTGTCAAAGGCGAACATTACAAATCCTTTTTCGAGGAGGACCCTTTTGTTGTCGATAAAGATAACCCTGAACATGATGGTATGAGATCCTTTGACAGCGACTTCGACCAGCAGGATTAACGCTCCGTGCCATTAAAATAAACACGGAGCGTGATAGGAAATGATGAGACAGACATCCTTGAGCCGGTTTACGAATCCGGCGCAGAAAGAAAGACAGCTGAGGGACATGCCGGAAGATGAGAGGATACGGAGCAGCGAAAGAAGGGCGCAGAAGAAGATTGCGCAGAGGATGCACAAGACCCTCAATTCCATTGGCATAAAGGCACAGCTGAAAGGTGCTGTCAATGACCGGCTCCAGTCTGTAATCGAGTTGCCTAAAGGATTATGGCTGCTGATTGATATGGACGGACTCGAACCGGAATTCATGGTCTGCGAGGACAGGTATGGGGATTGTATCCTGTATTTCTATGACAACGATGAGATGCTTCTTCTAAAAGAAATCAATGAAATCCTGATGCCATCTTCACAGACAAAGATTTAAAGAGAGTTCATGGCCCGGCGCAGAACTCTTATTTTAAATCTTTCCGGGCGATGAGGAAAATTAGGCCACTCCCATGCCCGGAGACGGTTCATAGTGGTTCTCCTCGTTGGCATTTGTGGAGTGGTTAGGTAAATAAAGCGGTAGTTGCAATGGATATATAAATCTTTGGGAACTACGGCGCTGGTTCATGTGGGGAAAAAGGAATGATTCTATCACTCAAGAGTGGCAAATATAGCCCAGACCATACAAATCTATATAAAGTTGCCTTCATTCACCACTTTACAGAAGTAATTGAGGGTTAGAATGTTTGATCAAAAAGATGCCTACAACTACCAGAACTATGCACCCGACCTTACCGGTGCAATTATCAAAATAGCCTCCGGAATGGCATTCTATAAGCCCAAGAGGCCCAATTCTTACACAGTTCCGCAAGCTATGGCAGACGCCTTCAGAGAAGGGGTCAGATCCATCCAGACAGTTCCTGATTTTGACGATATGTTCAGCCAGAAAGTTGACCTGGCTGAAGACCGAACCGACCTGATCTTGGGCGAAATCAGGGGCAGAGACTACCTCAGATATGACAACCTGACCCGCCTTTATGATGACCTTTTGAAGGTCAACACCTGGAGACTTGAGATCCCATTCCCGGAAAATTATCAAAAGGGCCGGACCTGGCAAGACCTCAACAAGATGGAGCTTCAGCTTCGAGACCAGATACGGCGTGAGCTTAAAGATTTCGCAAAGGATATAGCCTTCCCTGCCAAAGACCTGCGGGAATCTCTCCTTGAATTTAAACTCCAGAATCAGAAAGCTAACATGATGGGTGGTTTGGATGATGTGTTAGAGCCGGATGGCCTTAAAACAACGGAGCGTGATATGCATTACACCCAAAACAACATCTATTAGACCCGCCAAAAAGAAAAGATGGCTCAGTCCATCAAGCATCAACACCTACCTCAGATGTCCCAGGAAATTTTACCTGCAATACATCAAGCGGCTGAAAACCAGACCAAATATCCATCTTTTGAGGGGCTCTGCCGTCCATAAGACCCTGGAAAGGTTCTTCACTGAAGGCTACGCAGATTCATCCGAATATGCGTATTACGATGACACAAGGAGAGCCATCCTCGACCTGTTCAATGATGAATGGCGATCCAGAAAAGATGCCCTCCTTGGCTTGGATCTGAAGGATGATGAGCTGGCTTTCTTTTATGCTGACAGCCAAAAGATGCTCATCAATTTCCTGCATGACCATCTAAAATCCGGTGACCCGGTACCTGGCGCATCTGATTTGGAGCTGAAGGTTTTCAGCCAGAAATGGAGGGCCATGTGCATCATTGACAAGGTTACAAGAGCCAGGGACCCGCCCGATATAACGGATTATAAGACCTGTAAATCTGCGGAGCTGACAGACGATTACAAGCGGCAGATGGGCATCTGTGCGCTCCTTTTCGAGGACAAATACGGCAAGAAACCAAAGGCTAAGATTCATTATCTCAAGTTCCAAAATGCCCTGAAAGATGTCGAACTGTCCGAGGATTACATGGAGGATCTGAAACACCTGATCATAGACATCCACCACAAGACACAGTCTGAAGATGAGGAGGATTACCCTTGCAAATGCGGTGGCTGGTGCGAAAAAGATTTGGCTACACCTGCTAAAACATGAACCCAATCGATGAGAAACTGAAGATCTTGCAACCAGTTTTAGGCACCCAGAAGGCCAAGAAACTTCGGCAGATGTATCTCTTTGAGGATGATTTCCGGGCAAAGAAAGAGATTGAGAACCGTATCGATTTGCTCATTGCACAGTATGTGAAAAGGGAGATCGAGGATGAGATCATCCTCCCTCCACCGGATAAGAATTTGTGTTCTGGTGACATCAATCTTGGAACAACTGAATACCTGGGCCGCAAGCTTGATGCGTTTGACCTTAAACTGAAAGATATCAACAGGCATGTCGGGATATTCGGTTCAACCGGTTCCGGTAAGACGACCATAGCCAAAAACATGATTCGGCAACTACACAAGAAAAAGATCCCTTACCTGATATTTGACTGGGAAAAATCATACCGAAACCTGACCCGTGAGTTCAAAGATGTCCAGGTGTTCACAGTCGGCAATGACATCAATCCGATCTTCCTGAATTTTCTGACCGTTCCTCCTGGTATCAAGTTCGATGAATACATCAAGTCTATAATCGCGGTCATATCTGAGGATTACATAGGCGGTATCGGTGCGGACACCATGCTCCTTGAATATATGGAGATGGCCTTCCAGGAAACAAAGAACCCCTTTTTTGCAGACCTGAAACATATCATTGTTCGTGAGATTACCAAGGACAGGGGCCGAGGCGGGAAGCTTGCCGGAAGATCAGGATTATGGAAAGAGACGGTCAGCAGGCAGATTAGTTTCCTTTCGCGTGGCGCCGCCGGCACAATCATCAATCCCCGGAAACATTTCCCGATTGAGCAGCTGTTCAGCAAACCCATAATTTTAGAATTCGGCAACTTAAAAAGTGTCCATGACAGGAAATTTTTTATCCATGTCATCCTGAATTGGCTATCGATCTACAACCAGCACTGCGGAATCCTCTCTGAAAAGCTAAAACAGGTCCTCATCTTCGAGGAGTTCCATAACATTGCGATGAAGGGCAAAGAGGATAACATGGTCTCCTGCCTGTTCAGGGAATCAAGGAAATATGGGATAGGCCTGGTGGCAATTGACCAGACACCTTCAGAGATCCCCAACAGCATCTTTGCCAACATGAATGCAAAGATATCCTTCAGCCTGGGAACAAGCCAGGACATCACAAGCATGGCTAAAGCCATGAACCTTGATCGAGATAAGTCACGGTTCCTTGGCATGCTGAACACCGGCCAAGCTATCGTAAACGTCAAGCAGCGGCATCATGATTCGTTCCTGTTAAACACTCCATTTGTCCGGGAAGATGAAAATGTATGGGATGAAGAGCTAAGGAGCGCAATGAAGAAAGTCTCAAAAGATTCGCACCTGAACCCGTCAGATATTATGGAAAGAAGCTCCCCTCATCTTCCTCAAGATAAGGATACATCTCCCCCCATGCTCAGCAAACCAAACATAACGGGCCTTGAAATGTGCCTGTTGTCGGACATCTCGGAACATCAATTTGATGGTGTGGATGCACGGTCTAAACGTCTTGGCCTGCATCCCGCCCAGATGTCCGATCTTCACACGTCCCTCTCTGAGAAAGGCATCCTTATGCCGGTCCAGGTTGGAAACCTAAAGCTGTTCGAGATCACAACTGAAGGCAGGACCATGGCTGAAAAGGCAGGGATAAAGATAAAGAAACAAAATTCCAGAGGTGGCATCGAGCATTCTTTTGCAATCCACCAGACCAGCCGACACTTGACAAATCTTGAGCTGCGACCACTCTCTGAAATTGGAGGCATTGATATAGTTGATGCCACTGCTGGCCTTGCAATCGAAATTGAAACAGGCAAATCAAATATTCCCGCCAATCTATTGAAGCTTGAAAAGTCCGGCTTCGATCATCTCTTCATGCTCGCAACCAATAAGATGGCTGAGTTTAAGATCAAGGCAAAACAGCCCGATTTTCCTGCCATCCAATTCATGCATATCAAAGACTTCCTCAAATTATCCATAGATCAAATCATGTCACAGTCACACCCAGACAATGAGGTGTCTGCAATAACCAAATAGTAACAGGCGCAGTCCTCATCAAAATCAGGCAGATAACAATCAAGAGCAAGGAACCTGGGTAAGTAAAGCCTTCTCGTCGGGGAAGGCTTTTTTGTTAGCTGCCGCCCTTAAATTCTCAGCTTTATAAATCATTCAATAAGAAAGGAGGTGAACTATGCCAATAGATTTCTTTGAGACAGAAGTAATAAAGGCTCAAGAAAATTTCAACAAGACCTATGGCGTAATGGTTGTCTGCAATATCAAGCAACGGCAGGCAACCATCATGTCAATCATCCATCTCTCCCTGCTCTGCAGGAGGATCACTACCGCAAGATCCAAGAATGATGTCAGGGGTGACATTCAGAAATTCATCAGGACCAGGAACACCATCAATAAACATCTCAACAAAATTGAAAGGAGGCAACATGGAAGCACAGGTAATGGACATAAGAGACGAGCAAATGATGGAGGCGGCAATCGCGGAAGAGTCGGCAATCATCTGCAAGAACTGCGGGAACATCTACCGCAACATCTGGCTGAAAGTGGGTGACGACTGGAACGATTTCGGGGTCCGGTACTGCATCTTCTGCGGTGCACAGACTGAGGAATTTGCTCACATCTGCTGACTGAACCAAACCAAAAAACATTCGACCAAAAGCCTCCTGGAAAACCAGAGAGGCTTTTTCATTTATGGAGGTGAAAATATGTGGAACGTACCGACAAAGGAACGGTTAGCGAAGATACCAAAGCTCTACGAGAGTGAAGAAGTATCGCTTAAGGACAAGGTGATCCATCTGCATTTATTCATTGCAGGATCGGATTGGTACATCGCTGAATATGATGGTCATGACCTGTTTTGGGGTTATGCAATCCTCAACAACGATTTCCAGATGGCTGAATGGGGCTATATCAGCTTAAAGGAGATGCGGGAGATCAGTATCAATGGCATCGAGATCGATTGCGAGCTGGAGGATTATTTCCCGGTCAGGAAAGCCTCAGAGATCGACAAGCTCTGTAAGGGTAACGATTGGCATTTTCCAGGTAACGGACAGGGTCAATATTCGCAGGAAGATATTGAACTCCTGATGCGACAGGCGGCCATGGATGATATCCTGGAGCTTATATGCCCGAATTGCGGAAGTACCCTCAGATGTGAGCCTGACGCAAGGGATAGCTACTGCTTCGACTGCGACAAGGTTGTTCCAACGAATAACCCTCTCATTGAAATGGGATTTATTTAGAAAGGAGGCAATCATGGCATACACGCCTGAACTAAGCTACCAGGACAGTTGCACACTTCGCCGGATCGCCTGGGCGCTTGAGACCCCAATGACAAAGGCTATGGGCCAGATCTTTGACCATCTCGTTGGAACCTTGGATGCTATGAAGGTATGCGAGAGATGCCGGGATAAAACACGCTGTAGCGATTGTGCGTTTAATACCAAATAACAGATCCACTATCGTCCGCTAAGAACTATTCGAGCGGATATTTTTTTAAAGGAGAAGCAAAATGCAAAAAGTGCTTATTAAAATGTCAGGAGGAATCATTGATCAAGTAGCATTTTATCATAGCGCAACTGAGGCTATCCAGGCTCTTTCAGAGCATGTCAAGTCGATGAACGTAGAAAGGGACGATGCCGCTGTATTCGACCAGAATGGATTCCTTGCAAATGCAAAGAATTTCCTCGACGAGGATGACATTTATTTTGATAATCTCAAAGCAGTCTCAGAGAGACTGGGCCCGGAAGATAAGCCCATATACATCATCGGCAATCCGCATCACCGGCTGGGATTTATGGTGGCCTCACCGGATGACCCGCTGGGTTACACTGAACCAGTGGAGGCGTTGTCCGATCTTGGACAGATGAGGCAGGACCATGGCGACCATTTAAAGCTCTATCAGGTAACCCTGTTAACCGGATCGCTGGTTACGAAGGCCGCTTTGGAGCAACACAATTCAGATTGCGCTGTTGAGGCTTTCGATTATGTATTGATAAAGGAATATCTGCGTTAATCAAATTGAATCGAATCAGGCTGTAAGTGAATATTTTTTACAGGCTATCAGGGAGAGATCCTTGATGGCTTTTTTTATTTTGAAAGGAGGTGAATCGTGAAAAGAGTCACTCGTTTCAGCATTGCTAAAGAATCAATCGAAGATATGTGCAAAGCCGGAAGGTACAACCGATCCTTAGAGATCACATTCCGGGACCGAACGGGTATTCACACCCATAAGGTCGGCGCCGGGGACTCGGATGAGATCCATGTGTACCGGGAAGAAACCATCACCTTTATCCTGAGCCATAATGAAGGGCTCGGATATTTCGGCCTTGAGGCATATGAAGGTGCCAAAAAAACAGGTGACATATTCGTTGAAAGCCACCAGGTCAAAGACATCCTGGGCAATGAAGCCCGCGCACCCTTCAATGCTATCAAGCGCATGAGGGAATATATCCAGTAATAGTAAAAGTTAACCCAGAAAAAGGCTCTTTCGGTTTTTCGGAAGAGCCTTTTTTGCATTCTACAGGAGGTGATTGAGATGAATGAAAGAGTCAAGAGCGTATTAGATGTAATCGTCAGCAAATTCAAATCCGGGGATATCCCGGAGGCTGTTGCGCTTGCCAGTTATCCGATACCGGACATTCCAAGCAGCAAATGGTCATTCACGAATCGGACACTGATGTTTCTTTCCGGTACTGGTGACGCGAGAGGTTTCAGGCAATGGAAAGAGGCGAACCGCCACGTCAGGAAAGGCGCAAGAGCCATATACATCCTGGTGCCCTGTTTTGCAAAAAACGTTGATGAGAAGACAGGCGAAGAAAAAGAATCCTTGCGGTATTTCAAGCCGTCTCCGGTCTTTATGTTCGAGGACACTGAAGGTGATCCGTTGGATTATGAACAGTTTGAATTGCCGGAACTGCCGCTTGTCGAAAGGGCTGAAGAATGGGGGATCTCAGTGAAAGCTGTGCCTGGCAATTACAGGTACAGGGGCTACTATTCGTCCAGCCGGAGAGAGATCGCACTTGCAACCCCTGAAGAGAAAGTTTTTTTCCATGAACTCGCGCATGCAGGCCATGAGAAGGTCAAAGGCAGGCTGGCAGGAGGCCAGGATCCATTGCAGGAGATAGTTGCTGAGCTTTCAGCACAGGCACTTTGCAGGCTTGTGGGCAAGCAGGCAGAGGATACGACAGGAAACTCATTCAGGTACATTGAGAGGTATGCCGGAAAGATCGGCCTGAGCCCCTATTCCGCTTGCCTCAAGGTGCTTGGCGAGACCGAGAAGGTCCTAAACCTGATCCTGGTGGGAGGTGCAGCATGACACGATTAAATATTTGCAAAGAGCACTGGAAAAGCCTTGGGATCAAGGATCTCAAAACCTTGAAGGAACATATCAAGGCAATCTTTGAGAGGCATGAACACCAAAGTGATGCCTTGATTGACATCTACAAGTTGGTCCTGCCGGATTGGGACCGGATCGAAAAGGTTGAAGGCTTCCCTGAAGCCGGAAACGACCTTTGGAAGTTCATCTGCAGGCAGTTTATCGAATTTGACCAGAAGCATCACCCTGATGTTTTCAAGGGCGGGATCTGGATGAATAACGGATTTTCATCCAATGGCCATCTTGAACCCTGGGAGATCAATTTCGACAACTGCAAGGTCATCATGAGCTAAAAAAAACATTACATAACATTCAACCATAAAGCCTCTTTGGGATTCCAGGGGGGCTTTTTGCATTCTGAAAGGAGGATCACATGAAAGATTCATCTCATTTTTGGGAAGATCTGAAGTCAGGCCGCTTTGCATCGATGGTCAGAGAATCATCGAAAGGCCAGACCGTATCGAATTCGGCAGAGGTCTACAACATCCTCAAACCCATGGTTGCGAAACATGATGATGTCGAAGTCCTTTACGGAATATTTCTGGACGCGAAAAATTACATCATCGACATACAGGAGCTTTCAAGAGGAACCCTGACTGCATCAGCGGTATATCCACGGGAAGTGGTCAAAAAGGTCATAACCCTCAAAGCTGCCGCCCTCGTGCTCGCGCACAACCATCCTTCCGGCGACACCACGCCATCCTCAGAAGATAAGGAAATCACAGCCAGGATCGGACTTGTCCTTCACGCCATAGGTGTCGCGCTTCATGACCATACCATCATCGGCAACGGCAACCATTCCATGGCTGATTCCGGCTGGCTTCGCCAGACGCAGAACAAATTCCACGAAATCATTACCGGCATCTGCTGCTGAAAGGAGATTGTTATGCCTTACATCGGAATAGTTGGCGCAAGGAAGTTCAAGGACAGGAAGGCTGTAGAAGAGCTTGTAATAGGCCTTCCAAAGGATTCAATCATTGTGACAAGCGGATGTGCCGGTGTCTGCAAATGGGCGCAAAAGCAGGCACAGCAAAGGGATATGGAGGTGCTTGTCTATGCGCCTGATCTTACAAACATCAGGTCTCGTTATGAGGTCCCAAAACGATATTACCTGCGCAATAGAAAGTTGATCGAGAAATGCGACCTTGTCCATGCCTTTGTAAGCAAAGAAGGAGGCTACACTGGCGGCACACGTTTCGAGATCGAATATGCGGTAAAGATAGGTGTGCCTGTAAAGGTACACTACGAGAAGGGGATAGAGCAGGTCATATTTCAATGTCCCCTGCCGTTCCATGACAGAGAGCAAAATTTCTCAGCAGCCTGGCAGGAGTTCTTCTGCGAGGCGGTTGCTTTTTGAAAGGAGGAATATCATGCAGAGAAGAACCTGCGAACAGATAAACATCGATATCAGGGATAACGAACTCGCCACATGTGATTGGGCCATGAACCCTTTGGCCTGGGAGCTGTACTGGTGGGTTGATTTCTTCAACATCGTATTCTTCAAAGGTGAACCTGTGCCGACGCCGGCACTCACTTTTGAACGCTCAAGGGTCAACACCCTCGGGTTTTACAGGGTCGGATTCAACGATTTCGCCGTCAAAGACCAGATCAATCTAAACCGGATTTACATCGATAGGCCGCTCAATGAGACGCTTCAGACATTGGTGCATGAGATGGTGCATTCGTGGGAGCACATCTATGTGCCAGAAGAAAAGCGAACAAAGAACTGGTATCACACTAAGGCGTTCCGCACAAAATTAGCAAAGATTGGCATCCTGACCAATGAAAAAGGGTGCCACATGGGTGTCGGCGATCCTTTCGTTCACCTGCTGAAACAGCATGCAGTCAGCTTCAACGGTGCAAAAAGGAACCCGAAAGGCCTGATACTGATCCCGCCAAAAAAGAAGACGAAGGGCAAATCCAAACTGAAGAAATGGTCATGTGGTTGCCAGAATGCACGAGTCGGAAAGGCAGAATTCGAGGCAACCTGTGACATCTGCGGCAATAAATTCGAGCTTGCCGATTAACGATTAAGCAAACCATTAATAGATAAGGGCTTCATTTCGCATAGGCGATTTGAGGCCCTTTTTGCTTTGAAAGGAGAGTGACATGCGATTAGCAGGCAGAATCAAGATGGGGTATTACCCCACTCCGATAACAATTGTTGACAGGATCAGGAGTTTTATTTCGGTTCCTGATGATGGACAGGTGAACGTACTAGACCCTTGCTGCGGTGAAGGCCTTGCTGTCAAATATCTTGTAAATGGATGGGACTGCGAGACCTACGGCATCGAGCTTGACGGGTACAGGGCTGAGGAAGCCAAGCGGAATCTTAACCATGTCCTGAAATGCAGCTACAGCCAGGCAAGGATCACCAACGGCTGTTTTTCAGTCCTTTTCCTGAACCCGCCGTATGATGAGGAAACCCTCAACGATGGCACAGTCACAAGCTCAGAAAGGAAGGAAAAGATTTTCCTGAAGGATACCATCAAGTATCTCAAATCAGGCGGGCTATTGGTCTATATCATCCCTCAGCCAAGGATAGATAGGGCCATTGCCAAGATCCTCAGCTATCGGGTTGAGAGGCTCAAGGTCTTCAGGTTCCCGGAAGATGAATATGATGCATTCAAGCAGGTCGTGATATTTGGGACGAAGAAAAAGAAAGCGGAGACCGATGACAGATCCAATCTTGGACTGATGAATGCAAGAGAGACTGAACTCCCGGATCTTCCTTTTGCGGATGAGGCTATCTATAGGCTGCCTAAATGCGGGGAAGTGACCCTGTTCCGGTCAACTATCATCGATCTGCAGCAGCTTGAAAAGGAAGCGAAAACATCCCCTCTGTGGCGAAAATTGGCAGGGCTTGCAAGTTTAGATGCGGCCCGGAGCGAGCGCCCTCCCTTGCCCTTGCACCAAGGTCACATTGCCTTGATGCTTTCAAATGGCAACCTGGACGGAATAGTCGGTGAAGGCTTTGACAGGCACGTTGTCAAAGGCAAGGTCCAGAAGGTCATTGTCAGGCACCAGGAACAGAAGGACGGGGGATATGAGGAACGCGAGCTTGATCAGTACCAGGTGTCAATCAAAATGCTGACCCAGACCGGAGAGATCCGGCATTTGGTTTAAACGAAAGGAGAAAAAGATGCTTCAGAAAATATCCATATACGAACCTTACAAAGGAATCAACATCGAGGCTTATACGGATGGCTATTCCAACGATGAGTATGGGAACCTTTACCTGATCTCCATCCTTGGCCCTGACAGTGCTGTCAAGGGCATCAGCTCAGGGATCGTCAGTCTGAAAGAGGTCACCATTGACAGTAACGATGACTGGGAATCGTTGAGTGCAATACGAGGCGGAAAATACAGGATATTGAGTGCACGTCTTGAATCCGGCCTGCTTCACCAGATCGTCGCGATGGATACTTTATTCAGGGCTGAATCGACGGGGAAGAGATTGATCTATGTAGGCCAAGGCCGGGATGCCAGGGACAGGATTTTTGGGGAGATCCGCAGCAGTTTTGGAACTCCCATTCTGCCGGAATGGAAGAACTGGCTTCTGCACCAAGTCTACAACGAAAACCTGATTGAAATCATGGAAGGCACTGTCCAGATTGCAAGGCTCAACTTGAATGAGAAACAGCTTGATTCAATCGTAAGCAACGGTGTTTCACAACGCAGTATCAGTTTTTAAGAAGGAGGTGAACAAAATGATAACTGAGATCCAGAATGTCACTGAATACCTTAAGACCTTCGGCAATCAGCTTGCTGCGAAAGTCAGAGACAAGGCACGACCTTTGTTCAATCCTGGTGAGAACTGGGATGATAAGATGCAAACCTTGTTGAGGAAGCCTTTTGCGGCACAGGGCGACGTTATCCAGTCGCTTGTAAAGCTTTTTGAGGATAACAATTCAGCAATCGTGGTTGGCGAGATGGGAAGCGGCAAGAGCCTGATCGGTGCCTGCATCCCCTATATTTCAACCAATGGCGGAAGATCCCCGAGAGTCCTGATCATGTCTCCCGGTCACCTAGTCAAGAAATGGAGGCGTGAGATAATCAAGACAGTTCCAGGTGCAAATGCACAGATCATCCGCAAGCTCAAGGATGTCATGGCAATGGATACCGAGGCTGCCAACAAAGTGCCCGAATATTACATCATTTCAAAGGACAAGGCGAAACTTTCCTATGCCTGGATTCCGGCAGTGAACAATTCAAAAATTCATCCCGGATACACATGCCCTGATTGCGGTGAACTGATCCTGAACAAGGATGGGGTGCCGGTCGGCTATGATTATTTCAAAAAACGGAAGCGGTTTTGCATTCAATGCAATAGCTCTCTGTGGCAGGCCGATAATGCCAGGATGAGACGGTTTGCCGTATCAGAGTATATCAAGAAGCACATGAAAGGCTACTTTGATTTTTTCATTGCTGACGAGGTGCATGAACTGAAAGGCGGCACAACAGCCCAAGGCAACAGCTTTGGTGCATTGGCATCTGCCTGCAGGAAAACCATTGCCCTCACCGGCACGCTCCTTGGCGGGTACGGAGATGATATCTTTTACATCCTGTTCCGACTGTCACCTGACACGATGAAACAGGAGGGCCTTGAGTATAGCAGGATCTCTGAGTGGATGAGCAGGTACGGAGTCCTTGAAAAAATCACCAAATACAGTTCAGAGGATAACACCTGCTCACGGGGCAAGAAGACATCCGTGATCCTGAAACGGAAGCCGGGTATCAGTCCGATGGTATTTTCCAATCACCTGCTCGGAAAAGCGGTATTCCTGCACCTGGCTGACATTGCCCTTGATCTTCCGGCAATAAGGGAAGAGGTGGTATGTGTCGATATGGACCCTGAGCTTGAATCTGCCTATTCCAGGCTTGAATACCACCTGGCCAAGGCCATGAAGGAGGCCCTTGTAATGGGCTCCAAAAGGCTCTTGGGGGCATATTTGACCAATTTGTTGAGCTACCCGGACAGGCCGTTTGATAACCCTGTAATTACAGATCCAAAGACACGGCATCTGCCGGAGGAAATGCAGCGGATCATTGCAGTTCCGGAGGAATTGTCCAAATCCAAGACCTATGCAAAGGAGAGGCAGCTCGTCGATCTTGTCAGATCCGAGGCAAGGAAAGGCAGGAAATGCTTCATTTTTGCCACTTTCACAGGCAAAAAGGATATCACGCTGCGGCTCAAGGACACCCTTGAAAGAGATGGCCTGAAAGCAGAGATCCTGCGTTCCACAGTCAAGCCTGAGATGCGGGAGGAATGGGTCAAGTCCACGGTGAAACAGGGTGTGGATGTGATCATCGCAAATCCGAAGCTTGTCGAGACCGGACTTGATTTGCTGGATTTTCCGACCCTGATATTCCATCAGACCGGGTATTCGGTTTACACTCTCAGGCAGGCTTCAAGACGCTCATGGCGTATCGGCCAGAACAGGGACGTAAAAGTGTATTACCTGTTTTACAAGGGTACAATCCAGGAAAAGGCCCTGCAGCTCATGGGGTCAAAAATGGAAGCTTCTCTTGCCTTGGAAGGCAGGTTCAGTGAAGAGGGGCTTTTGGCCATGACACAGGGAGAGGACATGAGCACCGCCCTCGCAAAGGCTCTTGTTGATGGGATGGATGTTGAAGGGGCTGAAGATATCTGGCGCAAGATCAACCTGAAGAATGCAGAGATGACAGGCAAGGAGGTCAACGATGATCCCCCGGATGAGCCTGATCAACAGCCGGAGATTGAGCCAGAGCCAAAAACATCCAGACCTGAACCTGAAATGAAAGACCCCAACAAGATCGTCTTTGTGGAATTCAAGACGTTTGTTGGAAAGAACCGTAAGCGGAAAAAGATTGAGAGGATCGCCGTAACCCCCGCAGAGCTTTCAGAGATGCTTGAAAAGGATAAGAAATCCTCAGCGCAGTTAAGTCTGTTTGGTTGATTTATACAGGAGAGCTCATTTATGGGCTCTCCTGCTGCAATTTTGGAAAAATTTAAAAACAATCCTCTCCTACCACTCTGCATGGACATAAATTCCTTTCAAAAATCTATTCTTCTTTCACATCGCCAGACACAAAGATCACTATCAATGGAAATCACAAAGATTTTGAGTGATACGACGCTGGAACGTATCGTTTACAAAGCTAAGAAAAAAAACGTAAGAAAACGAGAATTTACAGGGTAGCTGGATAAAAATGAGAACATTCCTACTTTTCAATACAATAAGCCAGACTGATTTATGGAGGGCTAAATTTGAAGGGGAATACGGTTGGCAACCTGTTCATCTGGAGCCATTACAATTGAGTCTTGATTCTATCATCCTTTTTCCCAGAGTTTTTCCTTACCGATTTCTTGAGGTTCATTTTCCCTGATCCTTTGGATTGTCTGGACTGCTGCGGTAATGTTTTTCTGGGCTTCTTTCAGGATTGGCAGGCCTGGCCGGATCTTGGCATCCTTAATCTGTTCCATCCCTTTATCGACATTCAGATAGAAGTCATGTAGCTCGCCTTTGAGTTGTTGCGCATCCTTTACCATTGGCGGGTATAGCTTTGGATCTACATCTTTATACCTGACTATGGTTGCAGTCAGTCTGTCATAGCCTTTCCTGACAATTGGCTTGGTTTTGGCTATTTCTTTCAGGGCTTTTGTGGCTGCGTTGGAAAGGTCATCGTCCATCCATCCTTCCAAGCCATCAAGCTCTTTGATGATCCAGTCATATCTGCGCTTGATCTTGAGCATTGATTTCAATGTTGCGTCTTTTACCTTCATGGTACCTCCGATACGTTTCAGCGTTTTTTCCTGTTCAGGGGCCATAGATCCATAATCTTTGGACTTTTCTTTATCGATGAATGTGGACCTGATCTTGTCCTTAACGCCTTCCCCAGTGTCTTTGAGCATGTTGAATATCAGTTTTCCGATAATGTAGAGGAAGGTCAGGAAAAAGATTCCGTTCAGGATCGGCATGGTTTCAGCGAATGTATCAAAAAGACTGGGGCTCATGATGTAGAACGTCAGGAAGATCATGCAATAGCTGACACCGAAAGCCATGTCTTTATTGAACTCCATCTTGAGAAGTCCATATGTGACCAGGAACATCAGGATAATGATCAGAAAGATTGCGAGGAAACCGAAGGATTCGAGGTTGAAGTTGAACAGTTTCTTTGACATGAACAGGCCGATGCCAAGGATGAGGCCAACGAAGGTTGTGACAGCTTTTCCGTATCTTTTTTCAGTCAAACGTTTGGGGAGGATCGCTCCAGCTATTGCGATGAACAGTCCGCAGAGCAGGATCAAGACAATCCATTCTCCAATTGGACCTCGAAGCAGCTCCAAAGGGCCGTAAGGCATGAACTTCCGAAGGGTGATGCTCATGGATATTCATTTGTGCTTCAAGTATTTAAAACTTTCTGGAAATGCGATGTAGGTGAGAAGATTGCTGATGGAAAACTATCATTCTATTTGTTAAGTGTCCTGTGTTTTCTCAAAAAATTCAATTTTTTACCTGAATTTTGCACGCAAATGACTCTAGCGGAGCCTGCCCGCAAATTTTACAAATTCTGATTGCAACAACCGGGGTCGCTTTTTTGCCGCTATCGATATCGGCGAAAAGAGAAACGAGAAGTAA
>Ga0233431_1001531_pt1 | contig 39520 bp, 33 predicted proteins | sample SI_118_April2016_FD_179867 | JGI IMG/M metagenome (GOLD analysis project Ga0233431, IMG submission 179867) | Seawater microbial communities from Saanich Inlet, British Columbia, Canada - SI_118_April2016_200_MG | ecosystem: Environmental > Aquatic > Marine > Inlet | place: Canada: British... | reverse complement strand
GATTCAAAAAGTAGAATGCAAATGCCAGCCCAACTATAAGAAGTCCCGCTAGGATATACCTCCAGGTTTTCTTTTTGGCTGGTGGAGCCGGTTGCTTAGGTGGTGGGTCCTCTTGTCCCACCAAAGGCTCAACATTATCTTCCATATTTTTTTATTTATTTTTTGTTTTTTAATATGAAATTATACCATATTTTGATGTTTTTCACAATAGTGTTGACTTTGTGAGGGGTGATCTATAAAATGACTCCCTGGCCGGACTTCTACGAGAAGTGGGCCAATTTTTACGGGGTCTAGAGGTTCGGACCAAAGGGCCGAACCGATAACAATTCTTCTCATGCCAATCAAACGTGCACTCATAAGCGTCTCTGACAAAACTGGAATAGAAGACGTAGCAAAAAAGCTTTCTGATCTGGGGGTTCAAATCATATCTACAGGTGGCACAGCTCGGGCTATTAAAGAGGCTGGAGTGGAAGTTACTGATGTGAGTGAAGTGACTGGCTTTCCTGAAATTATGGAAGGTCGCGTTAAAACTTTGCATCCAAAAGTTCATGGAGGTTTGTTGGCTGTACGTGATTCAGATGGTCATATGAAAGAAGCCTCTGAAAATAAAATTGAGATGATTGATTTGGTAATTGTTAATCTTTATCCGTTTGGCGAGACTGTAGCGAAGGAGGGTGTCACGGAGGATGAAGCAATCGAGAATATCGATATTGGAGGCCCTTCGATGCTTCGGAGTGCGGCGAAAAATTATAAATATGTGACGGTTGTGACTGATCCTGCGGACTACTCAGATGTGTTAGCAGAAATTAAGGCAGATGGAGACACTAAGCTCGAGACCCGAAAGAAATTGGCACGGAAGGTTTTCACCCTTACTTACCAATATGATGAATCTATCAATAAATATTTCCGAACGCTGACTGAGGAACCTGAGCTTATGGATCTTCATTATGAGAAAGTTCGCAGCTTGAGATATGGCGAAAACCCTACTCAGAAAGCGGCTTTCTTCCGAAGTCCTAAAAATCAAGATTCCAATATCACGAATGCTGAAGTTCTCCACGGAAAAGAATTATCCTTCAATAATATAGTTGATGGTGATAGTGCTCTTGAGCTCGTGAAGGAATTTTCGGAACCAACGGCAGTCTTTGTAAAACATAATAATCCTTGTGGTGTTGCGACTCGCAAGACGATAGAGGAAGCTTTTGAGATTGCTCATAAGGCTGATCCCTTGTCAGCTTTTGGCTGTGTAGTTGCGGTAAACCGTGAGTTCACAGAAGACATGGTCAACTACATAAAAGAGAGCAAAATGTTCATGGAGATTATTATTGCGCCTTCTTATACTGAAGATGCTTTGAAGAGATTGATGACTCGCAAGAATCTTCGAATTTTGAGAGTTGGAAATTTCAAAAGAGATTTGATGAAAACTGATATCAAAAAAGTTACAGGCGGGATTTTGATTCAAACTAAAGATACTTATGAATTGAAACCGTCAGATTTAAAGGTTGTGACAAAACTAAAGCCCACTGACGAGCAGATTGCGGATATGCTTTTTGCTACTAAAGTTGTAAAAAGAGTTGTTTCGAATTCTGTTGTTATGGCGAAAGGTTTGGCTACTGTTGGGGTTGGTGCTGGGCAGATGTCTCGTGTTGATAGCGTGTTCATTTCTGGGCACAAGGCAGGTGATCATGCGCAAGGAGCGGTGATGTCTTCTGATGCTTTCTTTCCGTTTCCGGACGGAGTTGAGCAGGCTGCTGAATACGGGATCAAAGCCATTATTCACCCTGGAGGATCAATTCGTGATGATGAAGTTATTGCTAGGGCTGATGAGCTCGGGATTGCGATGGTGTTTAGTGGAAGGAGGTATTTTAAGCATTAGAGTTCGGACTTAACTAATGGTCTTACTTAAGTTCGGGATTTTTGGTAAAGTTTGTGCCGTATGGAAATATTCGACGCTGCAATTCTGGGGGCTGTGCAAGGAGTGACTGAGTTCCTCCCTATTTCATCGAGTGGGCATTTGGTTCTCGGGGAGTCTATTTTGGGTTTGGAAGTTGATTCGTTGAAGAGTTTTGATGTTGCGGTTCATGTTGGAACTTTGGTGGCAATTTTTGGATATTTTTGGAAGGACTTTTGGAAGATGTTGACGTTTTGGATGGCTGATCGGGCCGTTGAGCGTCGGCTGATTTTGTATATTGTGATTGGAACTATTCCGGCTGTTTTGGTTGGAGTTTTCCTTGAGGATTGGATTGATTCTGTGTTCCGTGGGGTTGAGATGGTCGGGTGGATGATGATTGCGGTTGGGATTTTGTTTTTGATTGGAGAAAAGGTTGGCGGGTGGATTCGTAAGTCACGGACTGGTGCGAAGTTGAATTGGTGGAAAGCGGGCGTGATTGGTTGTGCGCAGGCGGTTGCCTTGATACCTGGAATTTCTAGATCTGGATCAACGATTGTGGCAGGTTTATTTCAAGGGATTGAGCGCGAAAAGGCGGCTCGGTTTTCTTTCTTGTTGGGAGCTCCAGCGATGCTGGGAGCTGGGATTTGGACTTCTATGAAAGGAGGGTTGGTGGATGCTGAAGTTGCACCTATGTTGGTTGGATTTGCGGTGTCTGCTTTGGTTGGATTTGTGGCGGTTTGGGCGTTGATGCAGTTCTTGCGACGACATTCGTTGGCGGTGTTTGCTGCTTATCTTTTAATAGTTGGTGGAGGAGTTGTGTTGTTCTTATAAAGACCACGAGCTCACGCCCGTGGCCTTTGCTGCCATCTTCGAATTCCGCTATCGCAGAATTCGTTCTGCTAAGCAGAACTAGCTGTCACCAGGATGGCAGTGGATTTCGCATGCAAAAAACCTAGACAAATCTTTGTTTGTGTTGTATGTTTGTCAAAAGACCTAAAATTTTTAGATTATGGCAAATATTAAAGATTACAAGATAGCGACTCTTGCCAGTCACACTGCTCTTCAAATCCTGAAAGGAGCAAAAGATGAGGGATTTGAAACAATAGCGATTTGCCAGAAGGGCAAGAGGAAACCTTATGAAAGCTACAATGTGGCGGACGAGATCATTGAAGTCGAGAAATTTGAAGATTATTTTGAGATTGAGCAGCAATTGATCGATAAGAATGCGATTGTTATTCCTCATGGATCTTTTGTCAGTTATTTGGGGTTTGAGAATGTGAAGAAAATCAAAGCGATGCATTATGGGAATCGCGATATTATTGAATGGGAATCTGATCGAGATATGGAGAGAAAATGGTTACTTGATGCAGGTTTAAATATGCCAAAAATCTTCAAAAATCCTAAGGACATTGATCGGCCAGTGATTATAAAGTTTCATGGAGCTGGAGGAGGAAAGGGTTACTTCATTGCGAATAATCCTGATGAATTTTACAAGAGACTGGAAGGGCATCCTGATGCTGAAAAAGGTTATGCAATTCAGGAATACATCGTTGGAGTGCCAATATATACACATTACTTTCAATCGCCTGTAACGGGTGAACTTGAGATCATGAGTTTTGATAAAAGATATGAGTCGAATGCTGATTCTATTGGACGAATTGCGGCAAAGGATCAAATCGATGTTGGGATCCAAACTACATATACAATCACTGGAAATTTACCTCTTGTTGTTCGTGAATCGTTGCTGCCAAAGATTTTCGAGATGGGTGAAGGGGTAGTTGAAGCTTCGAAGAAGATTGTTGATGGAGGACTTTGGGGTCCGTTCTGTCTTGAAGCGATCGTTGATCCTAATTTGGATTTCTTTGTATTTGAGATTTCAGCTCGGATAGTTGCTGGAACAAATCCATTCACAAATGGCTCGCCTTATTCGTGGCTTCGATACAATGAGCCGATGAGTACAGGTCGGAGATTGTCACGAGATATCAAGGAGGCCATCGAGAAAGATAAGCTGGAGGAAGTCCTAGGGTAATGATAGAATGGGGGCGCTTTTTTCTGATAATTTAAAAAATATGAAAAAATATTTATCAAATCTTTGGCTAATGGTTCCGTTGTTCCTACTAAGTGGAAACGTGGCGTTTGCTAATGACACACCTGTACACTTTGTTGTTGTAGGGGGAGTAATCATTTTTTTGGTATTCTTTTTTGTATCTTCTCTTGTTGGTGAAATTGCTATGAATCATAAAGGTATGAGTCCTAAAGGGGAAAAACTTACCCGTAAAGATTCTCAAAAAACTAAGATCAATCAAGACCCTCCATTTAAAATGTGGGCAATTTTTATTCTGACCATTCCTTTAACTTTCTTTGTATTTTTCATAATCTCAACAGTAATAAATCTTATTATTGGCAGGGAATCTTTTATGAACTCTGCATACTTGTTTTTCGCACCTTCTGTTATTTTCATATTACTGTCTTTTTTACTTGCTAAATCTTTTTCTAAAAAGACTAAAATTAAGGGGCTTTACTACAGAGTTTTTTTCAGTTGCCTGCCAGCAATCCTAATGTATTCACTATTAATTAAACTATTTACATCATCATGATCACCCAAAAAGACATCAAAGAAATTTTAAAAAAATATGATCCATCACAGATCACAATAGGTGTTCTCGGTGGACACAGCGCTCTGGACGTTTGTGAAGGAGCGAAGAAATATGGCTTCCGAACTGTTTGTGTAGTGCAGAAAAATCGAGCCAAAACTTATGCAAAATATTACAAAACTCGTGAAGATGGGAACTCTCTCCGCGATGATGGAACAGTCGGATGTATCGATGAAATTATTGAGGTTGAGAAATTTTCAGATATGGTAAATAAGGATGTTCAAGAAAAGTTGCTTGAGATGAATACGATTTTCATCCACAACAGATATTTCTGGGTTTATTTTGATTTTGAACAAGTTGAAAAAGATTTCAAAGTTCCGATTTATGGAACTCGATCGCTAGTTAAATTAGAAGAAAGAGATCAACCAAACAATCAATACGTCCTCCTAGAAAAGGCAGGCATCCGCATTCCAAAAATTGTGCGAACGGGTGAAGAATCTTTGACAGAAGGAGAGACGCGAAAAAGACTTGAGGAACATTTTGATGATAAAGGCGGGCCACTTTTGGTAAAAGTGAATGAAGCGATTCGTGAATATGAACGTGCGTTCTTTGTGGTTACAAAAGCATCTGATTATTTTGAAAAGGGACGAGCAATGATGGATGCAGGAACTGTGAAGGGCGATGATTTGGCAACAGCTGTGATTGAAGAATTTATAATTGGAGCGCAAATTAATTTCAATTATTTCTATTCGAATTTGGATGATGAGTTGGAGTTGATGGGAACTGATACTCGGAGACAAACGAGTTTGGATGGATTCCTAAGGCTTGATGCAAAAGTGCAAACTTCTTTGATTGACGATGGGTACAAACCTTCGATGATTGAGACTGGGCACATTGCTTGTACTACGAAGGAATCGATTCTGGAGAAGGCGTTTGTGGCTGGAGAAAAGTTTGTTGAGTTATTGAAGAAAGAACTGAAGCCTGGAATTATTGGTCCATTTGCATTACAAGGCGCTATCGCTTCATATGAAGGGAAAGAGGAGTTTGTAGTGTTTGATGTAAGTATGAGGATCCCTGGATCCCCTGGGACGCGTTTTACGCCTGCTACTACCTACAAATACGGACGTCCAGTGAGTTATGGAGAGCGAATTGCGATGGAACTGAAAAAAGCTGTTGAGATTGGAAAGCTGGATGAGGTTTTGACTTAAATTTCTTTAAGATTTCAGATGAAAAAATATGATCTTCATCTTCATACAAATTGTTCGAAGTGCAGTACCGACAACCCTGCCAAACTTTTGAAGCGTGCCAAGAAGAAAGGGTTGAATGGAATTGCTATTACTGATCATAATCAGATCCGTGGTGCCTTGAAAGTCGCTGATCTGAACACTGACCCTGAGTTCGAAGTTATTATTGGAGAGGAGGTTATGACTGATCAGGGGGAGATCCTTGTTTATTATGTTAAAGAGAAGATCAAGCCTGGGAAATATGAGGATGTTATTCGTGAGGTGCGGAAGCAAGGAGCTGTTTGTAGTGTGGCTCATCCTTTTACTGGTGGAGGACGCGTGGGTATAGATCCGGATTTTTTCAGAAAACTTCCAAGGAAATTATTGCCTGATGCAATTGAAACTTTTAATGGACGGCTCCTCAGTAATGAAGCCAATAAAAAGGCAAAGAAATTGGCCGAGGAATTGGGACTTGCTCAGACTGGTGGTTCGGATGGACACTTTTTTTTGGAGACCGGGGTTGGACACACTTCTTTTCATGGGAAATTGATAGATGCTTTGAAAAACAAAAAGACTTCTGTTTCGGGCAAAGCTAAATGGCCTTCCCTACATCGATCTTTGAGTAGATTTGTTAAATTTTTAAAGAGAGTGCTAAAGCGCGTTTTCTAGGATTTGCAGGTAGTCCTTGTAATCTATATCTACTGGTTCTACTTGTTTCTCTACTGGCATGTAGGTTTTTTTCGCTATATGTGGGAGATCTTCTTTTTCTATTCCTAAATCACTGAGCTTGTTTGGCATTCCTAAATCTTTTATGAAATTTTTCAAAAAATCTACTGCGCTTTTGTAGTTATCAAATCCTAATGCTTGAGTTACTTCTTCTATCATCGACTCATCTTTGTCGCCAATATACTCCATGAAGTATGGCAATGTTATTGTGCACGCGGCTCCGTGTGGCAGATTGTATTGAGTTGTGATTGGGTATGAAATTTTGTGTGGATGTCCCGTTCGTGAATTACTAAATGCTAGACCTGCGAGAAATGTTGCTAAGCTCATTTTTTCTCGAGCCTCCAAATCTTCTCCATCTTGGACAGCTCTTGGTAAATACCTCACTATTAATTTGATAGCGTTGATTGCGTAGATGTTTGATAAAGGATTTGTTTTCCGTGACCAATATCCTTCCATACTATGACTGAGCGCGTCTAATCCTGTTGACGCTGTTTGTTTTGCGTTTAATGAAGTTGTTAACCTTGGATCAATCACTGCTATTTTTGGGTACATTTTGATGCTTGCAAAACTTTTCTTGGTGTTCTTGTATTCTCCTTTGAGGTTTGTAATTATTGACCATATTGTCATTTCTGAAGATGTTCCACTTGTTGTTGGAACTGCAATTAATGTTTCTGGTTCCATTGTTGGTTCTTTTCCTTTTTGAAAGGATTCCAAGCTCCCCTTGTTGTTTACGAGAATTGCAATTGCTTTCCCTGTGTCTATTACGCTTCCTCCTCCGACTGCAACAACCATGTCGCATTTATTTTTTTTGTATTCTTCTATTCCTGCATCAACTATGTCTGAGGTTGGATTGGGTTCTACTTTGTCGAAAAGCACCACGGTGTATTTTTTCAGAATTTTCAAAACTTTGTCTGTTATTCCTGCTTTTTTGAGGGAATACCTACCAGTCACGAGTAATATTTTTGTCTTTTTTGGGAAATTTTCTTTTATTAAATCTGGCAGCTTTGCTATTGAATCTGTCCCAAAGACAATTTTTGTTGGTAGATAGTATTGGTATGGTTTCATCCTTTAAGGAGGTTAAACATGTCTTTCATTAATGTACTTTTTCCAAAGAGGCTAATTATTAAGGCAGCTATCATTGTGTAGAATGTGAACTCTCCCAGATATGGAATGTCAATGAATGGGCTCAAGTAGAGAAGTCCAGCTATGATCGAAGTCGCTTGAAGAGATGCTTTTATTTTTCCTGATTTCACTGCACCGAAAAATACGTTTTGGCTTGCTGCATAACTTCTCACTGCATCAACGATGAGCTCTCTAGCTACGAAAACTATTAAAAGCCATAAAGGATAAAGGCCCATTGATTGGAGGAATAAGAAGTACAGAACGAATAATAGTTTGTCGCTGATTGGGTCTAGGAATGTGCCTAATTTTGTCACCATATTGTGTTTTCTTGCGATGTATCCATCTAGGATGTCTGTAATAACTGCAAATACAAAAATCCCTGCTGCTATCAAGTAACTGTATGGAATTTGTTCGAAAAATAGGATAGTCACACCTATGAATGTGAAAATGATTCGCGAGATGGTCAGTTTGTTTGGCAGATTCATTTTTGAGGGGTTTTATTTAATTGTGCTCAATTATACAACATTTTTCATTCTAAGATAAAAGTATTTGATAAAAACACCTTTATCTGGGATAATTCCCCCCATGAAAGCACTAATTTTAGCCGCAGGCAGAAGTAAGCGTATGCAGCCTGTCGCTGACAAAAATTTCCTCAACTTCCTCGGACAACCACTTATAAAGTGGCAGCTGAATATGCTTTGGAAGAATGGATTCAAAGATGTGATTTTGGTTGGAGGCGCTCACAATCTCGATCGTCTTCATGAACTTGATAATGAGATGCCTATGAAGATTGATGTTGTTGAGCAAGAGGATCTGGATGAGGGGATGAAAGGTGCTGTACTTGCGGCTGAAGATCTGATTGGAGATGAACCTGTTTTGGTTTTTAGTAGCAATGATGTTGTTGGAGCGGATGCTTTCAAATTGATTAAGGATGCGGCTGATGAGGATAAAGAAGTGGATGGATTTTTATTGGCGAAAAAGGTCACTGAGTATTTTCCTGGAGGATATTTGGAGTTGAATAGCGATGGATTTATTAACGGTGTTGTAGAAAAACCTGAGCCTGGAAGTGAGCCATCTGATTTGATTAATTTAGTGGTCCACTATTTCAAAAATCCGAAAATTTTGATAAAGCATTTGAAAAAGGCTGAGAGTGATTCGGACGATTTGTACGAGAAAGCTTTGGATGGAATGATTTTGGAGGGCAGCAAGTTACGTGCAATTGAATATGAAGGTTATTGGCAGGCTGTAAAATTCCCTTGGCATGTTCAGCCTGTTTTTGAATATTTACTTGATCTGCATTTGAGCGGAGATGAGAGAAAAGTTTCTGGAGATGCAGAGATTGCGGATACTGCCATTATCGAAGGGAAAGTTGTGATAGAGGAAGGAGTGCGTGTTATGGATGGGGCGACCGTGAAGGGGCCTTGTTATTTGGGTCGCGGGACTATCGTGGCTACAAATGCTCTTGTTCGTGGAGCGAATATTGGGGAGTCGTGTGTTATTGGATTTTCTACTGAGGTGGCGCGAAGTTATTTGGGAGATAATGTTTGGACTCATTCGAATTATATTGGTGACAGTGTCATTGGAAATGATGTTTCCTTTGGAGCTGGAACTGTTGTTGGGAATTTGAGATTGGATGAAGGAATGATTGGTGAGACTGGTACAAATAAATGGGGGCTTGTGACTGGTGATCACATTCGTGTTGGGGTGAATACTTCTTTTATGCCTGGTGTTCGTGTAGGAGCGGAATCGTTTGTAGGAGCTGGGATTGTGGTTGCAGAAGATATTCCTGAAAAAAGTTTCGTGCGTGGAAAATGGGATTTAAAAGTTAGTGAAAATAAAGGAGAGTTCAGTGAAGAGATGCGCGAAATGATGCGCAAAAAATTATAAAAAATTCATTATGCTGGTTTCGGCTGTGATGCTCAATTACAACAGTAAGTATTTTCCAAAGATGTGTGTGGAGGCTTTTTATCGCGCTGACATGGAGGGTGTGCCTTTCGAATTCATAGCAGTGGACAATGCTTCGACTGAAAATATAAGTCTTGGATATTTGGAGAAGGCCGAAGAGAAGGGATTGGTTCGGTTAGTGCGTTCGAAGCGGAATTTGGGATTTGGAGGTGGGAATAATTTGGGAGCTACTCAGTCTCGAGGTAAATATATTTTGATTTTGAATCCTGATATTTTCGTTGGAGAGGATAGTGTAAAAAAGATGGTTAAATATATGGAGGCTCATCCTGATGTGGGGATTCTGGGACCTCAGCTTGTTTATCCAGATGATAAAATTCAGGATTCTTGCAGACGGCATATGAAATTTAGAGACCTTGTTATTAAAAGGACTTTCTTGAGGAGATTGCCTTTGCTTAGGCGGCGAGTTGATAAATATACGATGGAGGATTTTGATCATTCGGTTACCCAAGAGGTGGATTTGTTGGTTGGAGCTTGTTTTATTATTCCGCGAAAAGTTTATGAGGAGGTTGGCGGATTTGATGAAAGATATTTCTTGTTTATGGAGGATTTTGATTTGTGTAGAGAAATAGCGAAAGCTGGTCACAAGGTGGTTTATTATCCGAAGGTGGCCGTCACTCATAATCACAAAAGATTGTCGGGGGGATCAATCTTTGGACTTTTGCGAAAAAAGATTTTCTGGATTCATGTTGGGAGTGCATTTAAATACTTTTGGAAATGGAGGAAAAGCTAAAACCAAAGTTGATTTGGAGGATTGTTTATAAGATTTGGCCTCCTATATTGAGAGTTCTGGAGAGGCTAAAGTTTCATAATTACAAACAACCTTGGGTTCTTGGCCGATTGAATAAAGAATATTCCTCTGATGATTTGAGGCGGTTGCTCGATAAGAATGGATTTGAGGATGCAATTTTAACATGGAGGGATCCTGGAGAAGTTTTGAGTATGAGGAAAATTGACAAGAAGATTTTCCAATATCATATCCGGCTGTTTGATGACGGAGAGATTCGTGGACATCATGAATATTCGTCAGAGGGGAATGCTTGGAATCATGCTATCGAAAAAGGTTTCGAGCCTCGTCAGGAGTATTTTGAGAAGTTATTGGGTGTCCTTCTTAGCCGCTAACTGCCTAATCACCTCCGGATACCATTTCTTTTCTAGTGCTTGGACTTTGTCTTTCAAAGTATCAGTGGTGTCGTCTGGAGTGACTGGGCAGGTTTTTTGGAGGATGATGCCTCCTGTATCACAACCTTCATCCACATAGTGGATTGTCATTCCTGTTTCTGTCTCCCCTGCTTTGAGAACTTCTTCATGAACACTTGCTCCGAAAAAGCTTGGCCCACAGAATTTTGGAATTAAAGCTGGATGGACGTTGATTATTCGGTTTTCGAAACGCTTCACAAATGGTTCCGAGAGAATTCTCATATATCCGATGAGGACGACGAGATCAACTTTGTGTTCCTCGAGGGTGTCAGCAAGTTCGGTGTCGAATTCTTCGCGAGTTTTGTTGTCTGGGTCGATGAAGATTGCTTCATATCCTTGTTCGCGGGCGCGTTCAAGTGCGTAGGCAGATTCTTTGTTCGAAAGAACGCATGCAAGTTCTATGCCTGGCATTTTGCCAGCTTTCATTTCGTCGATGATTGCTTGAAGGTCTGTGCCGTTGGTTGAGGCCAGGACTCCTACTTTAAATGTTTCCATTGTCATTGTTGTTGTGATTGAATCCTATCTTTTTTTTAATTTTTTCTCCAGTCTTTGTTTCCTCCAGACCTTAATAAGCCAGAAGCAGAATGGTTTTTATAAACCTGTCTACCTCTATAGGTTGCGCAAATAGCGATGTTCAATTATAGTGTTATGAATTTCATAGATATTCAAATTAAATATTATGAAATCGTCGAGCCTGGTTCCGGACCCATATGGGGCCGACAAAGCAATCCGGCTCAAATTGCACCTTAAAAATCAAAAACAAAATAAAATATTTCTTACTTTGTGATGGTCCTCTCTGACTTATTGGACCGATCTACGACTCGTCTATATGGCGAGTGCTTGGTTCCCTCCTCGATATATATTGGGTAGCAGGGAGCACCCACAAGCAGTCGGTGGCGTGACCGAAAAAATCGCCGAAGCAAGGTTAGAACTAGGAGGAATAGTCTCCTCTCAAAAACAAAAACAAACATAATCGCTGCGTCTATTATATTGGGCCAGTGTGGTTGTTCCCCCGCGAGGGGGTTTTTTTTTACCTAAATTTCTGATAGTGTCTGGATGCTTTATTAATAACCTTTCTATCATGGAATTATTTGAGACTCTTGCCGTCATGACCCCTTTGTGGATAGCTATCGGTGTTTTGATTATTGCCTCTATCAAGGAGGTGAAAGAATATGAACGAGGAGTGAAGTTTACCTTTGGAAAATTTAGCAAAGTTGCTAATCCAGGATGGCGAATTATCCTCCCTGTTTTTCAAAGATTGGTAAAAATCGATCTTCGTGTGAAGGCAGTAGACGTACCTGATCAGGAGGCAATCACTGAGGACAATGTGTCTGTAACTATCAACGCAGTTATTTATTACAAGGTGGCGGATGCTTCTAAGGCTGTTCTTGAAGTTGAAAATTTCTACTACGCAATAAGTCAGTTGGCTCAGACTACAATGAGGAATGCTGTTGGTGAGGTTGATTTGGACACTCTTTTGCAAAAGAGGGAGCAAATCGCTGAAACCATTCAGAAAATAGTAGATGCAGCGACTGATCCTTGGGGAATCAAGGTGGAGGCTGTTGAGTTGAAAGATGTTGTTTTGTCACAAGACCTGAAGAGGACTATGGCGAAGGTTGCGGAGGCTGAACGTGAACGAAGAGCTGTCATCATCAAAGCGGAAGGTGAGGTTCAGGCTTCTGATAATTTAGCTAAAGCTGCGAAAACTTTGAGTGAATCTCCTGGTGCATTGCACTTGAGGACTTTGCAATCTGTAAACGATTTGTCTTCTGATCAATCAAACACAACCATCTGGATGATGCCTCTTGAGATTTTGAGAGCTGTTGAGAAGATTGGAGATAATATTGGTAAAAAGTAATAGCACATGGTTGATCATGAGAGGAAAAAATTTGGTATCTTGGCGTTTCCGGCTGGGCATTCTCTTTCGCCTGTGATGTTCGAGGCGGCGGGAGTTGAGTATGGAGTTTTTGAAGTTCCTGAGGAGGAGTTCTCTGGTTTTATAAAGGCGAGAGATTTTGATGGGCTCAGTGTTTCTTTACCTTATAAGGAGCGAGTGATGGAGTTTTTGGATGAGGTTTCGGATGATGCTCGGAAGATCGGGGCTGTGAATACTATTGTTCGGTCTGAGGATGGTTTAAAGGGGTTTAATACAGATTGGATTGGTGCTGTTGAAGCTCTTCGCTCTGGCTTGGGCTCAGATGATTCGTTGAGTGAGAAAAAGGTGATCGTTCTTGGTGCGGGAGGAGCGGCTCGGGCTATTGTTTATGGATTATTGAAGGAGGAAGCTTCTGTGACGGTTTTGAATAGGGATTTGGAGGAAGCGCAGGGATTGGCTGATGATTTTGGAATTGAGGTTGGGTTGTTGGATTCTATTGAAGGTCGAGAATGCGATATTTTGATTCAGGCTACTTCTGTTTGGCTGACTGCTGGGTTGGATGTAAAGATTGTGCCTGATGAGTTTGTTGCTGAATTGGGAGCTAAAGGAGGGTTGGTGATGGACATTGTTTACAAACCTTTAATGACGCCTTTGCTTGAAGTTGCTGAGAATGCTGGGTGTCGGATCGTGACTGGAGAAAAGATGCTTTTGAATCAGGCTTGTGAGCAGTTCAAAATTTGGTTTGGGAAAGAGGCTCCGAAGAAAGAGATGGAAGAGGCCTTGAAGCGTTAACCTTTCTTGGAAAGATCTTTGTAGAAAACCAGCAACAGGATCACTCCTACTACTATGAAGAGGTCTGCTAGATTGAATGAAGGCCAGAAGCTGAAGTTTATGAAGTCTATTACTTCCGCCCTGATCAATCGATCGAGTATATTTCCGAGTGCTCCACTCAAGATAAATGCGAATCCGATTTGAGTTTTCAGTTCATCAAATTTGAATTCTGTAGCAGCGATCCGAATTAAGAAAAGAACTATAATTACTGATAAGATCAGAATCAGACGAGGGTTTACAGGAATCCCGAACGCTATCCCTGGGTTGAAAGACTGTTCCATTTTCAGGAAGTCACCTATCACTGGCACTGACTTCTCAAAATATTTGAGTGCGATAAGTTTCGTACATTGATCAGCAAGAAGTACGAATAAACTTATCAGAGTAACTATCAGAAAATTTTTCTGTGATTTTTTTGGATTTGTCATCTTAAGACCATTGTACAATAAGACTGATTTGGTGTAAATTTTTGTGGCGCGATTTAGCGCCATTGCGGCGTAATTAACAGTGTTATTGGTTTATGATTAGGATGAAAAGTATATTAAAAGCGGATCACGTCCTCATGTTGGCAGTCTTTCTGTTGTTGATTTTTGGACTTGTTATGATTACGAGTATTGGGGTGCCAAAATCGATTCAGCTATCTGCACCGGGGGTTTTGTATCCTAACTGTGGAGATGCTGAGGTAGATTGCTATCTACTATTTAAGAATCATTTGATCAGGTTGGGTATTGGGATAGTTGCATTTTTTGTCGCGTTTAAGTTACCTATTAAATTTTGGGAAAAGATTTCTATCATTCTGTTTTTTGGGATGTTTTTCATGCTGACTTTCGTGTTGTTGATGGGAGATGGATTTGGAACGATTGCGAAGAGTTGGCTGGTTATTTCAGGAACTTCTTTGCAACCGACGGAGTTTGCGAAGTTGGCGCTGATTTTGTATTTGGCTTATTTCTTTACCAAGAAGGGGAAGAAAATCGAAGATTTTGCAGAGGGATTTATTCCTTTTGTTATCATGAGTGGGTTGATTGCTGTGCCTATGTTGATGCAACCTGATCTTGGGTCTACGCTGGTTATTGGGATTATTGCTGTGAGTATGTACTTCATCGCGGGGGCACGGGCCAAGCATCTTCTAATTGGCTTTTTTGCGGCTTTATTTTTGGCTATTATTTTAATTACTTCTATCCCTCATGTTAGGGAGAGGTTCGTTTCTTTTAGCAATGTAGGAGAGGAATGTCTTGAAGATAATTGTTGGCAGAGTAAACAGGCTAATATTGCGGTGGGAAGTGGAGGTTTGTTTGGGAAAGGGCTGACTCAAGGAATCCAAAAATCGTACTGGCTACCTCAAGCTACGGATGACTTTATCTTTGCTGCTTCGGCTGAGGAACTTGGGTTTTTGAGAATTGTTTTTATCATTATTGCTTATTTTGTTGTTGCTCAACGGGGGTTCTATATTGCCAATCATGCTCGGAGTAATTTTGAGTCATTGGTGGCGGTTGGGATAACTGTCTGGATCGTCATGCAAGCTTTTATTAATATAGCCGTTAACACTGCTTTGATGCCTGTCACAGGGATCACTTTGCCATTTGTTAGTTATGGAGGATCGTCTCTGATCTCATCAATGATTGGTGTTGGTATTTTATTAAGTATATCTGCTCAAAAAGGAAACTATGCGCGTACTACTAACAGGAGGAGGAACTCTAGGTCACGTAACTCCAAACCTGGCCGTTATAGGAGAATTTACTAGAAGAAGTCGTAAGCACGAACTTCTTTATGTCGGCGCCAAGAAAGGCGTTGAAAAAGATGCTGTCTTGCGTTTTGCTTTGGACTTAGATCTGAAAAAGTTTCAATACAAAGCTATCTCAAGCGGGAAGCTGCGTCGGTATTTTTCTCTGATGAATTTTGTAGATATGTTCAAGGTGATGTTTGGTGTTTGTCAGGCGGTCTGTGTTGTGAGGAAGTTCAATCCGCATGTAATTTTCAGCAAGGGAGGATTCGTATCTGTTCCTGTTGTGTTGGCGGTCGGGTGGATCAATTTTTGGCGGCGCTTGTTTGGACGAAAACGAATTGGATTGTTCGTTCACGAATCGGATGTCACTCCTGGTTTGGCCAATAAAATTGGCGCTAAGTTTGCAGAGAAGGTGTTTGTGAGTTTTAAAAAGAGTCGTGCAGCTTTTGGTGGCGGCGATCGAGTCAAAGTTGTTGGGAATCCTGTGAGAAGAGAGGTCTTGAAAGGTTCAGTTGAAGATGGAAGAAAGTTGTGTGGATTTCATAAATTTGGAAATATTCTTTTGGTTATGGGGGGAAGCCAGGGAGCGCGGCAGATAAATGATTTGGTTTGGAATAATTTGGATAAGATTTTAAAGAAATGGCAGGTCGTTCATATTGTGGGGAAAGGAAATTTGAAATTTGGTTTGAAGAAGCAAGGGTACAAACAGTTTGAGCTGCTTTATGATGAGCTGAAAGATGTATATGCGATGACTTCTGTTGTTGTGAGTCGGGGGGGTGCCAATAGTTTGGCGGAAATTGCTGCTCTTGGAAAAAGTGCGGTAGTCGTACCTCTTGGACTTGATGCGAGTCGTGGAGATCAAATAGTAAATGCAAAGGTTTGTGCTGAAGAATATGGATGGCAGGTTCTGCTGGGAAAAGTTGGGGATGAGCAGTTTTTGAGGGCTATTGAATTGGCTAGAGAGGAGGAGTTTAAAGGCGGGGATGGAGACCATTCTGGAGCTGCGAAAAAGATTGTAGATGAGTTGGTGGAAATTTGACAAAAAAACCTTAATCCCCTATTATTGACTACCACAAGGGCAAAGGGGCAATTCTAAATTCGGTTCATTGAAATTCTGGTCTGAGGACGTGCTTTTTGGTCTCTCAAAAATTAACCAGCCAAAAATGTTTATTAAATTTTTGGTCATTATGGTAATGATCGTTTCGGTAGGTTTTACAGTAGTCGTACAGATGAGGCTTTTAAAGTATGCCGAAAAACATCCTCTCCCAGAATCTAGATATACTCGTCTTTTTGGGTTTGTGCGTATTCGTTATGTAAATGTGCTTTATCTTTCAAGTGTGCTTGTTCATGCTTTTGCTTTTATTTGGTTAACTTTTTATTACCTCTAAATGATCGGACTTATTTTCCCAATTAGAAAGAAGGTTTTCCCTCACTCTCAGAAGGAAGGGTACCGCGATATGTACTTCAAGGGGCAACAGTCTAATGAAGAGCTGGTTTGCTTCTGTCGGAAGCATTGGATGCAGGCTTTATCACACATTGGATTATGGATTCTGTTCGCAATTGCAGAGTCCATTTTGTTTTTTGGGGTAAGGAAAGTGAGCGGAATTCTCTCTGGTAATTTTGGACTTCAAATCCTTTATGTTGGAGTTGCTATTTTGATGACCGTATATCTTCACAAAACTTTTTTGAGGATTTTCTCGTATTTCTTGAGTACGGTGATTTTCACTAACACTAGAATTATTTTGCATAAGAAAACTCTTTTCCTTACTGATTCTCATGATGTACTGGACGTCACAAAAATACAGGACGTAAAAAAATCCCAGAAAGGGATTTTAAAAAATCTTTTAGATTATGGGGATTTGGTTATTACACTTGCTTCTGATAAGTCTTCTCACTCACTTCCGTATGTGCCGAATGTGAATTTTCATTTCAGGTGTTTGTCTAGAATAAAAAGAGATGCTGGATTGAGAGGAAGGCTTCAAAATCTCAGACAGGAGGAGGCCAACGGACTGGGGTCATTCTCGGAGGAAAAATCTAAAGAGAGGCTCAGGCTTGAAAGACAACAAGTCGAGGATGCGACAAAGAAGATAACTGGAGAAATCGTAAAATCTGCTATTGAGATGGTAACCGTGCAGGAACCTAGTTATATAGTGCCTTCTTATAATGATTTGAGATTGCATATGGAGGATGTTGAAAAACCATTGTAGGAGAAGAGGGCTTTGGAGTAAACTCTTGGCATGGATAATACTTATTTCATCATTGGAGGTTCGGTTCTGTTCTTGGTAGTTCTTTGGATTGCCGTTGGGGCAAGACATATGGGTTTGCTTCGGAAGAGTGCGTCTGGAAGCTGGGAGTTTGCAGATGAGAAAGTTCGGAAAAGGCATGATGTTGCTCCTATTTTGGCGGAAGTTTTGAGAACTGGAATTGGTGAGGAAAATGGTAAGGGAGAACTTGAGAAATTAATTTTGGGAATGGTTGAAGCTCGAAATCAGGCTCGGCTTATAATTGTTGCTTCGGGTGATAAAACCGAGAAAGAATATGATTTCAGCAAAACTTTGGTTGATCTTATAAGATTTGGAGATATCAGAGAGATCCTGAGTAAAGATGTTCGTTTTCTTGAGTTGAAAAAAGAGTTGGAAGACTTGAATTGTGACATTGAAAATCGTGCAAAAGAATATAATGAGAGCGTTCGGACTTATAATTCAAAAAGGGCAACTGTTCTATACAAACCTGTTGGATTCCTCTTTCGTTTTAGGCAGAAAAAGATTTTTGAATTTGAAAAGTAGTTTTGAGTGGTTATTTTAAAAAAAAGCTTGACGGTGAGTATGCGCTCACCTATATTAGGGGTGAGTATTTACTTACCCTATATTTATGGACACTTTGACTGACAAACAACAAGCGGTTTTAAGTTTCATCGAAAAATACCAATTGAGTAATGGTGGATCTCCTACTTTGAAAGAAATGCGAGAGCATTTTAAGGTTAGTAGTGATAATAGTATTTTGAAACACCTGAAGGCTCTTGAGACAAAAGGATATATTCAAAAAGATGAGACCGCACGTGGGATTGCTCTGTTGGATACTGTTCGCGATAGGCTTTCTAGCAATATTGTTAAGATTCCTCTACTGGGGATGATTCCTGCTGGAGGACCTGTTTTGACTGAAGAATATGTTGATGACTGGGTTGGGTTGGAAGATGGATTTGTGAAAGACTTGAAGGATTCTTTTATGGTTCGAGTCACTGGTGAAAGTATGATTGATGCTGGGATTTTTGAAGGGGATTTGGTGATAGCTTCTGCAAAGCCTGAGCCTAGAAATGGCGATATAGTGGTTGCTCTGATTGATGGAGGTAATACCTTGAAGCGATTTGTTAAGGAAGGTGGAAAAGCTTTCTTAAGGGCTGAAAACAGCTCTTATTCAACCCCTGAGATCGTGCCTATGGAAGAACTTGTCGTGCAGGGGGTTGTAAGTGGACTTATTCGTACATATTAGCGCAAGAGGTTGGGCCTCCGGAGCCAACCTATTTGCGCCTCATATATAACCTTATGAATCATGATATTGATAACTATCGACAACAATCAGGATTTTATGCGACTTCGCGTTAACAGAAGCAAGGCTAGTCGTGGGTTGAGAAAACCTCAAAAAAAGTCTTGGTTCCAAAAAATGTTTGCTGTTCGAAGAAGCTTTTAGTAGGATTGGTGGCGTTGTGTTGGAGCGTAGTAAAAAACATGTAGGATGTTTCGCTCCGTTACACATCTGGCCACCGTAGCTCAGTTGGTAGAGCAATGCTTTCGTAAAGCAGAGGTCCCGGGTTCAACTCCCGGCGGTGGCTCCAGGTTTAATCTCGAGGAATTTTCTCCATAGCGCTCCTCCATTCGGCTTTACTTTTTCTCAACTCTTTTCTTTGGGTGCGCAGCCTGTTTATTGAGGCCTTGTACATTCCTTTTCTTATTTCTTTGAGAACTGAAAGCTCTAGCTCTCTTTGTTTCTTGTCCGAAGTAGCTAATGGATCAAATGCTGTTGGGTTGGCTCCTTCCTCATATGCAGTTGGATCTTTTGTGAGCATAACTCTTTTATACTCTGGATCTGATGTTGCTTGGTATCTCAGTGCTAACTCAAATTTTTCGATGGCTCTATCCCTTTCGTCTAGAACTTTTTCAACTGCTGCTGTTGAAGCTTTTAGTTTTGTTTCGTCTAGCATTGAAGGGTTTTGGACAAAAAAGCCGAAAGTTAAGACGTCTCTTGGAGCAGTTTCACGCAAGAACTCTTCCAGGTATTCGTGGTCAGATTGTTTCTTTGAGAAATAACCAATGTCTCCGAATAATTTCTTGTCGGCATCTATGATGATGTGATCCCCTAGTAAGACCTTTATCACTGAGTCTGAAACTTTGACCTTTTGGCCTATTTCCTTCAACTTTGAATAAGCTTCGATTATTGCTTGTTTCTTTGGGGATTCTGCTTGCTCCTTTCTCTCCTTTATCCCTACGAGTTCCTTCATTTCTTTTATTACAGTTTTGTCTAGAACTACTGGAGCAGTTCCTAACTTATCTGTTAATTCTTTTTGTTTTAGTTCAACTTTCCCATCCCATTCCCAGAATCCTGTGTCGTCAGTATTGGCTGTTGTCATTTTTGCAAGAACTCTGCCATTTGCTCTTTTTGGATAGATAACATCTCCTCTCGCAGAAACGTAGAAATCAGATAAAAGTTTTTTAGCTTTTTGAAGGCTCTCTCTCTTGAATTGGTTTTTTGGTTCGATTTCTTTCTGTTCTCTTTGCGTTGGTTCTACTTTTTGTTCTTCTTGTTCTTTGTTCTGAAATTCTAGTTTTTTATCTGGCCCCTGAATAACCTCTTGTTCTTTTTTATCTGCTTCTTCTTGTAGTTCTGGTGGAAGTGACCTTTTAACTTCTTCTGCTTTTTCTTGAGGAGCGGCTTCCTTAGCTGCGGCTTCTTTAGCCTCTTCTCGAGCAACTTTGCGTTTAAGATTTCGAAGCCTTTTGTTTCTCTGTCTGTATTCTGAGACTGAGAGTCCTTTCTCCATTATTGATTCATATGACAGATTGAAGTCTTTTTTGTAGAATCCTGCTGTAAATGCTTCTTGGAAGGTTGCGTAGTTTTTCAAACCTGCAAATGAACCTCCTTTTTCCTTGTCTTGCTCGAAGTTCATTTCGCGCATAAGGAGGTCGCGTTTCATTTTGCTCACTCCGTAGACGAAAACTTTTTTTACATATTTATCTCCACCGTACTGGTCCAAAAATCCTTCAATATCTTGTTCGTCCAGACTGTATGCTGCTGCGTTTTCCATTTCTTCAACAGATTTCAACTTTCCAGCTCTATAAAGAGCCTCCCCTTTCGTGAGCTTGTATCCGCCTTTGTTATCGAGAGAGTTCAGCATTCCTGCCTTGGTTTCTTTCATTTTGAAATCGACTCCTTTGAGTCCTCTGAGAAATTCTTTTGTGTTTGTAAATTTCTCTGATGATTGTTTTAGAGGCATATTTTTTGTGTTATTTTTTGTTTTTAACGGTTTAATTATAACATAATTCAAGCGTATTGACAAGGGGCGCGGATTATGATATTGTTTTCGACCTGGCATTTTTGATGCCTTGAAGCTTGAAGTTCTTTGAAATTTTGTATCTTTTAGAAATTAAGGTGGTGGTACTCGTTTGACGAGGCACTATCTATTCAATGTTGGCACCAGTGTTTTGCTGGCTGCCTATCATATTTTGCAGGTCCATTTTCCAATATGGAGGGAAAGCCATGAGGACCAACAAGTTGCTGATCACTGTTCTGTTCGCATTTCTAACTGTAGCCACTCTCGGGTGCGCGACCACAACAACCAAGACCCTGGATGCCCCGAAGACCGTCGTGGCCCCCGAGCCCAAGGTGGATGCCCCGAAGACCGCGTTCGACCTCTGGGGTGGAGTCATCACCGTCGATTACGAGACGGTCCCCCCCACGGTGTACGGAGTGGCTCTCTCGATGGAGGCCATGTCTGGATACATCAACGGGTACGCCTTCGGCTCTGGGGAGATCCTGAGCCTTGAAGTTGAGGAGGACAACTACTACGTCTATAATGTGCCCCGTGACTGCGGAGACACGCACATCATCGACCGGATCATCATTCTCAAGAGCAACCTCAAGAGGGACGTGGGCTTCCGTATGAATCCACTCGAGAACTGCGTCCTCACCCCCAAAGCTACCTGGTGGAACGACCCCGTGGTCAGAAACCTGGCCAAGGGCCGCGAGGCCTACAAGTTCACCCTGGGGGAGGACATGCAATTCCTTCTCGAACCCAACATCGACGTCTGTTCCAAGTTCGTCAAGAAGAATACCGACTAGCTCAACCCCTGCTACCCACGCCAACCCAGCCCTAAACTTCCTGGGCGATCCCTTTTCTCGGACAATTAGAGTTTTTTTGTACCGGTAGGGTCCCCTTCAGAAGTTTTTTTCCAAGCGAGTACCCTACCACCTTAGTTTCTAACAAATTTCAATACGAAGTTTTTCATTTCTGTAAAGGTTCGTGATACAATCTCAGCCTTGAGGTTTTTTTAGGTATATTTATGGGCGAAAAACTTACTCCAATGATGCAGCAGTATCGCACTGTAAAGGAGAAATACAGCGATTGTATTGTACTTTTCAGGTTAGGAGACTTTTATGAGATGTTTTTTGAGGATGCTGTTGAGGCTTCAAAGATTTTGAATATTACTCTGACTTCGCGGAACAAAGGGAATGGAGTGAAAGCTCCGATGTGTGGAGTGCCTTTTCATGCTGCTGATAAATATATGGGGAAGTTGACTAGGGCTGGGAAAAAAGTTGCGATTTGTGATCAGGTCACTGAGCCGGATGGTACTGGGATTGTTGAGAGAGAAGTTGTTCGCGTTGTAACTCCTGGAACTACTCAAGATGATAATTTATTGGAGGGAAAAGCTAATAACTATGTGGCTTGTTTGGTTCAAAGTTTTGATGCTTATGGATTTTCATACGCGGATGTTACTACTGGAGAAGCTTTTGTTAGTGAGTTTTTGACTTTGGCTGAAATCAAACAAGAAATTGCGAGAGTGAGTCCTGCTGAAATCATAATGCCTCAGACTTTGATCGATAATGATCAAGTTCGTAGCCTTTTGAATAATTTTAAAGGGGTGGCATATTTCCCTTTTGAAATTTATGGGGAGCCAGAGAAAGTTTTGATAGATAGTTTTGGTATGAAGTGTATTTCGGTGTTTGGGTTGGAGGACAAGAAGGGAGCAACGCATGCTGCTGCTACTTTGTATGAGTACCTGAAAGAAACGCAGAAGACTGAGCTTAAACATCTGGAAGGTTTTAATTTTTATCAAGTTTCGGATTATATTGCTTTGAATGATTCGACGATAAGGAATTTGGATATTTTTTATTCGAGCAAGGAGATGAAAAAAGAAGGAAGTTTGTTTTGGGTTTTGGATAAAGTTAAAACCGCGATGGGAGGGAGGACTCTGAGGAAATGGATGATTCATCCGCTGAAGAATTCTGGTGAGATCGAGGCGAGACTTGAGGCTGTTTCCGAGCTTCGTGAGAACGCCACATTGCTTGGTGATTTGAGAGAGGTTTTGGGACGAATTTCAGATATTGAGAGGCTTCTGAGTCGACTGAGTATGGGGACTGGGAGTGCGCGTGATTTGGTTGGATTGAATGAGTCGTTGAGAGTTATTCCTGAATTGAAAAGTATGCTGGGAAAAGCTGGGGCTGACTTTTTGAAAGAGGTGTTTGATGATTTGGTTGATATGACTAAATTGGTTGAATTTATTGGAACTTCTGTCAAAGAAGAGCCGCCTGTTACAGTGCGTGAAGGTGGGATGATTGCAGATGGATACAATCAAGAGTTGGATGAGTTGAGGGCTATTAATACTGAAGGGAAAGGTTATATCGCTGATATGCAGAAGAGGGAAATAGAGCGAACTGGGATTTCGTCTTTAAAGATTAAATATAATAAAGTTTTTGGATATTACATTGAGATTAGTAAGTCTAATTTGAATAGTGCCCCTGAGGATTATATTCGCAAACAGACGCTGGTGAATGCTGAGCGTTTTATCACTCCTGAATTGAAGGAATATGAGGAGAAGGTTTTGAATAGTATTGATAGAATTCGCGAGCTTGAATATGAGCTTTTTCATGGGATTCGGATGAAGGTTGTTGAGCGAATTGTTGATATCAAGAAAATTGCTGTAGCTGTTGGTCGGCTAGACACTATATGTAGTTTTGCTGAAGTTGCATTGAGAGGTGGATATTGCAGGCCGGAGATTGTAGGTGATGCTGAGGATGGTAGTTCGGCGGGCATTTTGGAAATCCGAGATGGACGACACCCTATACTGGAGCAGTTGAGTTTGGCGCGTGATTTTGTGCCTAATGATTGCGTGATGGGAGGAGATGGGAGTTTTTTCAATTTGATAACTGGTCCGAATATGGGAGGGAAAAGTGTTTATATCAAACAGGTGGCTCTGATTGTTTACTTGGCTCATATTGGGTGTTTTGTGCCGGCAGGATCGTGCCGACTCGGACTTGTTGACCAGATTTTCACTCGAGTAGGAGCGTCTGATGATTTGATGGCTGGTGAAAGTACTTTTATGGTTGAGATGGTTGAGGCTTCGACTATCTTGCACAATGCTACTTCGCGGAGCTTGATAATTTTGGATGAAATTGGAAGAGGGACTTCTACTTACGATGGTGTGAGTATTGCTTGGGCTATTTGTGAATACCTTCACGATCATGTTGGGGCAAAAACTTTATTTGCGACTCATTATCATGAATTGGTTGATTTGATCGCTCGGATGGATAAGGCTCGGAATTTCAGCGTAGCTGTGAGTGAACGTGCTGCTAAACACGAGGATGGTAAGTCTGATCTTGTGTTTTTGTATAAAATTGTTGAAGGCGGAACAAGTAAGAGTTATGGTATCGAGGTCGCGAAATTAGCTGGTATGCCAAAAGACGTTGTTATGAGGGCGAGAGGAGTTTTGGACAAATTGGAGAAGCAGCTCTCTAATGGAGAGACTCGAATTAACAAAGATCAAATTGATATGTTTGGAGCGGGAGCGAGGTCGGGATCTGAGTCGAATGAGGATTCTGCGAAAAGTGACTCGCGTGAACATAAAGCTTTGGAGGAATTGAAAAAAGTTGATCCTAATAACTTGACTCCATTAGAAGCGTTGAAAAAACTGCATGATTTAAAAGAAAAAGGAATAATATAAACCTATGAGTATAATAAAAATATTGTCGGACCATCTTGTGAATCAGATTGCTGCTGGTGAAGTTGTTGAGAGACCAGCGAGTGTGGTGAAGGAATTGGTTGAAAATAGTATAGACGCTGGAGCGAGTGAAATAATTGTTGAAATTGAAGCTGGAGGGAAGGTTTTGATCCGCGTTTCCGACAATGGGCACGGGATGTCTCGTGATGATGCGGAAAAATCTTTACTGAGACATGCTACTAGCAAAATTGGAGAAGAATCGGATCTTTGGAATATCAATACAATGGGTTTTCGTGGAGAGGCTTTGGCCTCTATTGCTTCTGTTTCTCAGATGATTTTGAAAACGAAAAGTTCTTCTGCTTCGGATGTGGTTGGAACTGAGATTGTCATTGATGGAGGGGAGGTAAAAACTATTCAAGATTGTGGGATGAAAAATGGGACTGTAATTGAAGTGAACAATTTGTTTTTTAATACGCCTGCCCGTAGTAATTATTTAAAAAAGGATTCTACTGAACAAAATCATATAATTGCTTGGCTGAATACTGTTTCTTTTGCGCATCCTGAAATTGCTTTCAAATTTATTAGTAATGGGAAAGTCGTGATGGATCTACCTGGAGGAGTTGAGCTTCAACGACGTTTGGCAGATGTTTTTGGTAAGTCTACTTCTGATGCTATGTTGCCTGTTTTTTATGGAGGAAGTGAGTTCAAACTGGAAGGGTTTATTGGGAAGCCTGTGATTTCGCGTTCGGATAGCAAGCATCAATATATTTTTGTAAATAAGCGTCCTATTTCTCATTATTTGATTGCTTTCAAAGTCAAAGATGCTTTCCGTTCGTTGTTGATGGAAGGGAAAAAACCAGTTTTTGTTTTGAATATTGAGATCGATCCTTCGTTGATTGACGTGAACGTCCATCCTCGAAAGTTGGAGATTCGGTTTGAGGATGAATCTACTATTTTGAAGAAGGTGTATAGCGCTGTGAATGCTGCTCTTGAATCGAATGATTTGTCACCTAAGGCCTACACTGAAGCCTCAAATTATATGTCTAATAAGTTTCCTGATAAGGATGAGTTGAGTGGGTTTACTGGAGGCGGGGCAACTGGTGATGCGGCTTTTGTTGGAAGTGGGTTTTCTGGTTTTGATTTGAATAGAGGTAGGATTCAAGGAAGCTTGGATTTGGAAGAAAACAGACGATCTTTGAAGGCTATTACTCAAGTTTCAAACTCTTATATTGTTGCGCAAAATGATGATGGGTTGGTTTTGATCGATCAGCATGCGGCACATGAGAGAGTTCGATTCTTTGAATTGTTGGATCAGTATGAATCGGAATCTGCGCGCAAAAATATTCAACCGTTATTAGTCCCCCAAGAATTGGAATTGATGATGGACGAGGTGGGAACTTTGAAGGATAACATGGAGGTTTTTGTTGAGTTGGGATTTGAATTTGAAGATGCTCCAGATGGAGAACTGGTACTTTATGCTGTACCTTCTGTTCTTTCGGGTGAAGACGTTAATGATGTTATGAATGGTGTTTTGGCAGATATTAGTGTGGAAAAAGCTCCTTCAAATCTTCAAGGACGTAAGGAGTTGATCCTTCATTATATGTCCTGCAGGAGTGCTATTAAGTTTGGTCAAAAGCTTTCTATAGATGAGATGGATGGGCTTCTGGATTCTATGGAAAAAATCGATCGTCCATATACTTGTCCTCATGGAAGGCCGACGATGATTCGACTGACTTTTGATGAGTTGGAGAAAATGTTTGGGCGGAAAGGATGATTTAAATTGGAATATAGTTGTAAAGCTTCACCCCTAAACATGTTTAGGGGGTTCAGTTTTCTAGCATCATGATGCTAGAAAATACAACTAAATATTCCAATTTCTCTCATCGCTTTCCTTAAGAGGGGGAACTAGCAGGGCAGGTTATTCCCCAAACACTGCTGAGAAGTAGCGGTCGTAGACGAGGTTTGTTGCGTAGACGACTTTGTTGTCTCCTTTCAGGTATGCGTCTTCTGGGTAATATGCGTATGGAACTGCTTCGTCATTGTCGATGGTTTCGATTGTTTTCGTCAGAACTGAGCCGAGTGATCCTGGCTGTTTTTGAGCTGTGAATTTGTATGTATCTATTGGGGATAGGTCGAGTTCGAATGGAAGTTTGTATCTCAATGTTAGATAAGAGGTGTTTTGTGGTGGTGTTGATAGTCTCATCTCAAAATAAGTTCGGTCCAACTCTGAATCGTAATCTATTTTGACATCGTCCATTTCGCCTCCAACTACTTCGAGAAGTTGTGATCCTTCTGGTACATAAATTCGTGTGAGCATTACGTTTGTTGCTCGGCCGAGTATATCGACTACGTAGCCTGGGACTTTCCTGTAATTGAAGCCAAAACTATCCCAAATATCATTCCATTTTGCTTGATGATCGCGCGAGAATGTGTGAGTTCTTGCTATTATTAATTCATCTATTAACTCGCCGTCTTCATGTATTTCGGTTTTGTGGGTAATCTCTTCTTCCATTAGATGTTCTGTTTTGTTGCCTGCGTCCGAGGTGTGAACAACAGACAAGAAATCTTCTTTTTCATCTAATGTTTTGAATTTTCCACTGATTCCCAAAGTGTCAAAGAATGCTTCTATCGTTGAGTCTTTTGAATAGGCCATGAACATTTTTTGTTGGGCTGCTTTGTATGTCGCGCTCATTATTGGGGCGACGTTTTCGGTTTTCAATAACTGACTTTTGAATTCTGGAACCATTACTTTTAAAACGTGTTTTGGATCTTCTGCTCCCCAAATTTTTGCTTCAATTATGTAGGTCAGAATCGGGATGTAATTGTCTGCGTCTATTTTGTTTGGGAGGTCTCCTACCTGTACGGGCCCTGTTATTTCCAAAAAGTCTTTCAATGAGCTTTGGTTCAATGCGATAACTGTGTCGACTTCAACTCCGCTTTCTTGTTCGATCATCCATGCTGCGATCCGGCCTGTGTGGAAGAAGTCTGGGGAATAATTTACGTTTCTGAATCTGCAGCAAAGCATAAAATTGTAGATTTCGTCTGAGGGGGGTTCGTGCTCAAATTTCTGAGTATCAAGGTCGTACACGTCTTCGACTTTCAAATCTTTTATCATTCCTTTGTCGATATTGAGCAGTGCATAACTGCCGATGAATCCACCTGTTGGACGAGGCTCTGCGTTGTTTTGGAGGATCACAAGATATCGGTGAGGAGTTTCGTCACCTAGTAGCTTCATCACTGCAGGAAAATGTTCTTCTATCGATTCTAATGTTTTTATTAATTGGTTCAGTTTTTCTTTTGCGTATGCAAGTTTGCCTTTTATTTCTTGGGGGACCATTCCCTCATTAATTTTTTCTATTTCATCGCGTGCTGCTCGTGTTTCTATCAATGCAAGACTGGCTTTTCCTATTCCTGTTTTCAGGATTGTTGTTATGTCATCTTCATCGTCTTCATCGTTTTCAGATGTTAGAGTTGGTGTCGCTTCGTCTTCATTTCTCGAGATGAAGTAGAGGGGAATTTTGTTTAGTTCTTCCAAAGATTCCGTGAAATACTCCCCTGCTTTTGCGAAGTATTTTCCGCTTTCTAGAATTGCTTTTGCGCTTGAGCCCAAACTGCTTTGCTTTGCATAGATGGTGTCGTCATCTGCGATGAACCACAAAATATTTTCGGCTTCTTCAAAACTTTCGAGAGCGTTTTCGAATGCATCTTTTGCTTCGATGAATTGGACTTTGGTTGTGTTTTTTGAGCCTTCTAATAACTTGGAGTATCCTTCGTATGCTGAATAGGTAATTGATTCTTTTGCTTCTACTCCCGTCTTGTATACGTTGATGCTGTTGATTGCGAGAAGAATGATAGAACCTGCGATGGCTATTCTTAAAAAGTTTGATATCAGGTAATACCTAGGCTTTTCTTTTACTTTTAGAATTGTTCCTTTTTTTTCTTGGCCCTTTGGTTTGCTACTTTCGCTATAGATATCTCTGATTTGATTTTGGCCGTCTGTGTGTTTCGTGAATTTCGGAAGATATTTTTTCCGTTTGTGTTTTGGATAAGACTCCCCGCTCAGATTGATTGGTCGAGAATCGGGTGACTCATCGCTGGGTTGCAAAATGTTTTCAGTCTTTTTATTCGACATGTATGTAGTAGTAAGCTTTAACCCCGTTTTTCAAATATTCTTTACCTGTGCTCAATGATTTTATTAGTTCTGATTCTGGCCAAAATTTTGTGACATCAAAATATGCAACTTCATCCACGCTGCTTAAAGCTGGGGCTATATGAATGTCGTAGATTGGTGAGTCTTTTATATTTGTTGGATATTCCTCTGAATACTCATCTCCGTTGACTGCTAAATTGAGGCTGGCTTCCAAGTATTCCTTGTTGGTTGAGATGAAAGCTTTCTCCTCAAAGACTGTGTAATAGACTCCCCATCCTCCACTTTCTGTTTCCATTTCATATACGATGATGTCGTTGTATTTGCTTTCTGATTTTATTAATTCTTCTGGGGTTGCAACTATTTCTTTTGATACTGTTCCGTCTGGCAATTCATGTTCTTCTATGTGTGGTTCGAATACTGCTCCTGATGAGATGAAATTGTTTGCGATTTTTTGTAATCGTATTGCATCTTCTGTTGGATTCGAGAGTTCCAGTATTAATAAGAATTTATCTTTCCCTTCGTCTCCTTCTAGCCGAGCTCCCAATGCAAATTCATTTTGAACTAACGGATAAATGTCTTCTATCAATGAAACGCTGGATCCAAAATATTTTTCTGTGTAGCTATTCAATACTCCTTCAAAAATTTCATTTGTAGTGTCGTTGCCTTCACTGAGAAGAGTTATTATTCTCTTTACTTGCCTTTCAATAGATTCTCCTCCCCAAAATACATCTAATTTCACAGGAATGAATTGAGTTAGATCGGCATCATAATCCTCTTTGTATGTCACGAATCTATTTGCGCCAAGGAACGATTCTTCTAAACTCATAAAGGCTTCGACTTCGAAATAGTTGTCCTTTGCAGTGAGAGCAAGTCCTTCTGAGTTGAAAATAAGAGCAAATGGTTGAACTGCTGAATTTAGTAATTTTGATTCCGTGTAAACTCCGTATTTTTGCATAAGAGATGAGAGTTCGTGATCAAAATTTAGGTATATGAAAGCAATTTTATTGAATGGAGTTTTGTCATAAACTGCTTCGTATTTTCCGCTAGATGCTATTTTTGGAGTTTCCTCTTTTTGTGCTTTTAACAATATGTCCAATCCAACTGGAGTATCTGGAGCGATGACTAGATAGCTGTCTATAAATGTTGTGTATATTTGTTTGTCTTTTGACCGATCCTCGCTGGGATTTCTGAGTGTAAACTTTGAGATTTCACCTGTTTCTGAGCCTGTGTTTTCAAATTCTGAGAGATTGTTTCCTGCTATCATTTTGAGGGTAGATTCTGTTTGCTGCTTCCCTATTGTTTCTACGAAATATACTGTAGCCAAAGACTCTCCTTCTTCTTCTCTCGAATACAAAATCTCTGCTAATCCTAACTGTCTACCAAGCCATGGTTTTATATTTTCATCCACGCTTGTATTTATCAAATCCTCTAGAAACGCTGTCTTTTCATCGATTGAATAGGTTGTTTCATGAAGAAGTTCTTTTGCTTTTACTAATTGGGTGTGATCAATATTTGTATTAATTTCTAAAAATGCGACGGTTTGCTCTTCTGGGAGAATTTCCGCTAAAGGGGTAGGTCCGAATGCACCTGAAAAAAGTAACATGCTGACATATACGAAAAGTGTGAGCATGATCGCTGTCAAAAGCCCTCCAAAAATCTTTTGCTTAGGGACTGGTTTGCGTTCTTTAACAGGTTTTTCTTGTTTTACTTTCTTTTTCTTTGAAGTTTTCTTTTGTTCCTTTATTTTTTTCTCAGATTCTTCTTTCTTCTGTTCTTGTATGCGCCTTTTCTTTTTCGCAGTTGATTTTCGGCCCATCTTTTTATGGTTAGGAATGAGTGTTTTGTCTTCAGTAAATATAGCAAATTTTCTGTTTGAGGGGAAATGATTGAAAAAGAAGGGATTTTTCCGTAGAATTAGCCGGGTAATAGCCCTTAACGCAACGAAAGATTATGAAACCGATCAGCGCAAATGAACTGCGGCGCCTATATATAGATTTTTTTGTGAAAAAGCATGACCATGCTGAAATTCCTGGAGCTTCTTTGATTCCGGAAAATGATCCTACCGTTTTGTTTACCACCGCGGGAATGCACCCTTTGGTACCGTTTTTGCTCGGGGAGCATCACCCGTCCGGCACTCGGTTGGTGAATGCGCAGAAATGTATTAGGACCGGAGATGTGGATGAGGTTGGAGATTATACTCATCTTACGTTTTTTGAAATGATGGGGAATTGGTCTCTTGGTGATTATTTCAAGAAGGGAGCTATAAAAATGAGTTTTGAATTTTTGACTTTGGCGCGTGAAGAGGGTGGACTTGGGTTGGAGTTGGAGAAGTTGGCTTTTACTTGTTTTGAAGGTGATGAGACTGCTCCACGTGATGAGGAAGCATTCAAGGCTTGGCGAGAATTGGGTGTTTCTGAAGATCGGATTGCTTACTTGCCTAAGAGTGAAAATTGGTGGGGTCCCGCTGGCCAAACTGGTCCGTGTGGTCCTGATTCTGAAATGTTTTATTGGAATTCTGATGAGCCAGTTCCGGCGAAGTTTGATCCTGAAGATTCGACTTGGGTTGAAATTTGGAATGATGTTTTCATGCAATATAATAAAAATGAGGATGGTTCATATAGTGAATTGGAGCAGAAAAATGTTGATACAGGACTTGGACTTGAAAGGGTTTTGGCTGTAATGAATGGAGCTAGGACTCCTTATGAGACTGAGCTTTTTGCTGAAGCTGTTGAGACTGTGCGTGCACTTGGTGGGTATGACATTGGTTCGGCTGATCCTTCTGATGAGATGGTTGTTTCTGAGCGTGTTGTCTGTGATCACTTGAGGGCTGCTGTGTTTGTGCTTGGTGATCCTATGGGAGTCACTCCTTCTAATACTGATCAAGGATATGTTTTGAGGATGTTGATTCGGAGAGCCATAAGGCATGGGCGAAAGCTTGGTATTGAAGGTGAATTTATAAGGAAGATTGCTGGAATTTATGTTCGATATTATGGAGAAGTATATCCTGAGTTGATTGATAATCAGGAAAAGATTTTTGAAGAATTAGTTCGAGAGGAAGAGCAGTTTGGTCGCACGTTGGAAAAAGGCTTGAGAGAGGTCGAGAAATGCTGCGCTGAAGATTTGCTTGGCGGCGGTTTTGCTTTTCATATGTATGAGACTTATGGCTTTCCGCCTGAAATGACTCTCGAAGAGATACGCAAGGACTCAGATCTTGCTACGAAGTTGGATGAGAAGAAATTTTGGAAAGAGTTTGAGGAGGCGTTGGAATCTCATCAGTCTAAATCCCGCGCCGGAGCTGAACAGCGGTTTTCTGGCGGTTTGGCTGATGACAGTGAGTCAGTGACTCGTTTGCATACTGCGACTCATTTGTTGCATCAGGCTTTGAGGCAGGTTTTGGGAGATCATGTTGGACAGAAGGGATCGAATATTACTTCTGATAGGTTGCGTTTTGATTTCACTCATGAAGAAAAGATGACTCCTGAACAGAAAGAAGAGGTTGAAAAAATTGTGAATAAGCAGATTGAAGCTAATTTGCCGATTGATTGTGAAGAGATGACTGTGGAAGAGGCGAAGAAGGCCGGGGCGATCGGCTTGTTTGAATCTAAATATGGAGATAAGGTGAAGGTTTATACTGTTGGTTCTGGTGATGCTTTCAGCAAAGAGATTTGTGGAGGGCCTCACGTTTCGTCGACTGGTGATTTGGGTAAATTCAAGATCAAAAAAGAGGAGAGCTCTAGTAGAGGGGTGAGGAGGATAAAGGCGGTTTTGAATTTTTCTTAGCTTATTCTGTATCTGGTTCGGGCTTTTTTGCTGCATTTCGTGCCTTGATAATTTCTTTCATTACTTCGAACTCTTCTTTTTCTCTTTCTCTCCTCCATTTTAAATTCTCTATTTCCCAATCCTCTAAGACACCTTTGGTCTTTTCTAAGATTTCTTTTTCTTGGTTAATCCTGGTTTCTTTCTCCCATTCCATCATGGCACTTACTGCTTTTTGTTCATCAAAATATTTACTGGCCGAGTCAACTACAACAACATTTACTCCGTGGTAAGCTATAGCTTGTGAGATTGGTAGCGGATCGGAGAGGCCTTTTATAAATTTTTTTTCATGGGCTGCCCCCATTACGAAGAAGCTCAAATTTTGGGGGCTTGCATTAACTGCTTCTGCAATGTTTTCACCGATATATATGTTATGAGCAGTTACACGATATTTGAATGACGGAGTCCCTATATCTTGTGAAGCTCCTTTTAATAAGTTTGTATTTTCTACTCCCACAATTTCTATCCTTTTCCCCATTTTTTTCCCGGCTTCAATGTATGATAACCCCTTTTTCCCTTTCTTTAAAGTTTCCTCATCGAGTTTTTTGCCACTAGAAATCCCTTCCCCGTAAACAACCTTGATTAAACCTTTTTCAGAAGCTGCTATAATTGCCTCGTAGATTTCTTCTTGAGATGCCTTTACCCCCATTGCTTCTAGGATTTTGGGGGATGTTTTTGTCGGATGTGGATGGATTTGCATGAAATAAACTACTGTTTTTGCTTTGGGATTGCCGGTGGTGACTATGTATTCTGGGGTTATTCCACACTCTTCGAGAGCTTTGACTGTGTCTGCCAGAATTGTGTTGCTTGCCGGTTCTATTCTCACTCCTCTTTCTGCAATTTCTTCTTCCATTTTCCTGCTAATTTCATCAAAACTGGTGTCTAAGTTTAGGTGTCTCGATGCTTCGTGGTCTTCTATGAGATCGTCGTATAGAAGCCTTAATTCTTGAACATCTTTGTCTTCTGGGTATTTGCTTTCCAATAAGACAAGTTGTTCTCCTGCTGTTTTTACTAATTCTTGTATTTCACCCTCGACGATTACAAATCCTAAATATTTTCGATCTATCTCGAAGAGAAGGTCTCTTAGATCTTTTTTACCAAATGCTATCTCTTTTGAAGGGAGAGGGATGGTTGATGTGGATTCTGATTGTTTTTCTGGTGAAGCCATCTTTGTTTTATTCGGTCAGGTTTTTTAGTTCTTCAAAATTCTCAACTTTTTCATTGAGTTCTTTGGCTTTTAGAAGAAGCCGTTTTTGTTTTTTTAGTTGTTGTTTTTGGGCTTGATCAATTTTTTTCGTGAGTTTTCGCCCTAGAATTGTGAGTTTGCTTTGATTCATCGAATAAGGTTATATCGCAGTATTATACCTTAATTTAAAGGGTTCTACAAGCTGGCTGGCTAAACAAGTTCACCTAATAGGATCCAGTTTTCTGCTTTGGTGATGCGGATTTTTTGGAGGGTTCCGATGAGGGTTTTCTCGGTAGATTCGAATTGGACGGTTTTGAAGTGTTTGCATTTGCCGCGGTATGTTGATCCTATTTTCTCTTCTACGAGGACTTCGAGAGTTTTGCCAATATATTTTTCGAGTTTCTTTTGTGTGATTTCTTTCATGAGATTGTTGAGGTCGTGCCATCTTTTGGCTTTTTGAGTGTTTGGAACATTGTCTTCCAGGTTTTTGTCTGCGAATGTTCCTTTGCGGTTTGAGTAGCGAGAAATATAGCAGAAATCGAAATCAGCTTCCTTGTAGATATCGACTGTTCGCGCAAATTCTTCCTCTGATTCGTCGCAGAATCCTACGATGAGGTCTGTTGTGATTGCTATGTTTGGACGGGCTTTTCTGAGTCCGCCTACAATTTCTAGGTATCGCTCACGGGTGTATGGGCGGTTCATTCGTTGGAGGCAATCGTTGTCTCCAGACTGAATAGGCAGATGAATGTGTGGCATCAATGTTTCAAGTTCACCGTATGCTTGTATGAGCTGTATTGAGACATCTTTTGGGTGTGGGGATGTGAATCGGATGCGCTTGAGACCTTTTGCTTTGAGCTTGTCGATGCGTTTGAGAAGTTGTACGAATGGCGGAGGTTCTTGCTCGTTGTCGATGCGGTTGTAGTCGAAGAGTTTGCGTTTGCGATCGATTGGGGAAAGACCATATGAATCGACTGTCTGGCCAAGTAGCGTGATTTCTAGACAACCTTGTTCTACGAGTTCTTCGGCTTCTTTAAGGATTTCATCTATGTTGCGACTTTGTTCTCGGCCTCGTGAATACGGGACGATGCAGTATGTACAGAATTTGTCGCAACCTGTTGAGATTGGAATACATGCTTGAGTGATTGAAGCGCGAGCTGGATCAATATGAAAATAATCTTTGAGAGTTTCTTGGGGAATTTTCGGGAGATTTGTTTTTGGGGATGCTTCTGTTATTAAAGATTTGAGTTTTGGGAGGTCTTCTATACGGAAAGCTATGTCTAATTCTTCTATGATTTTCAGATGTTTGTCTTGGTCCTGTCGTTCGGCATTCTTCGTACTTGATTTTCGAACCATACAACCTGTTAAGGCCAATAATAGATCGGGCCTATCGCGCTTTGTTTTTCGAAGGTTTTTTATTTTTCCAAAAACTCTGTCTTCAGCTTTTTTGCGAACTGAGCAAGAGTTGAAGATGATTAAATCGGCTTGGTTTTCGGTTTGTGTTTTTGTGAAGCCAAGTTTGTTTAGATATGACTCAATCCTCTCCGTGTCGGAGTAGTTCATATGGCACCCGTATGTGTGGATGTGATATTGCATGTTGAAAAGCCCTCTTTAAGTGCGGAGGGTATGATATTGGGAAGATTCAGCGTTTGCAATATGAAAACCTAATTATTTTGTAACCTGGACGGGTTTGAATCCTTTCATTCTGTCTTTTTCCCAGGTCCCATCGTAGATTTTATATTTCAATCCGCCGTATCCTAATACCCCGACTATGTCTCCTTTTTTGGGCCGTGGCATTTTGAATGTTCTGCTATCTATATGAGATGGATGACTCTTTGGGAGATTTTTCATATTGTTAATTACGGATGATTCGCTTGCTACACCGGCTTCAACTAGATCGACGTCAACCATTGCCCTTTCTGAGGGCGAGAAATTTGATACTTTTGTTTTCTTTTTTTGTCTTAGAGCTTTAAATGCATATACGTTGTTTGGTAGCTCTTCTGTGTATTTGTGAGTGCAAATTTTTGAGAGCTCTGCTTCTGTGAATTTTGTTCTTACTCTTCCTTTTTCATCTAGTACATTTGTTTTTTCGGCTTCATTTTCCTTGGTTGCCTTTTTTGGTCCTTCTGCTGCTGGAAGGTTTGCTTTCGCGAAGTTGGCTACAGCCCCAAATGCCCCAAATGATCCTCCCTTAGGTGCCTCTCCAGATCCTTCAGCCACTCGTGTTGGAGAGTCTTCGCCTCTGTGTCTTGTTAACATTTGCCTGTATGTAGGAGGTGTTTCTGCTTTTTTCTCAGTGATGTATACATATATATCCCTTCCTGCTATTTTCTCTTCAACTACTCTATCGTGAAGATTTTGAACATCCAAATTTGCCATTCTCACACATCCGTGAGAAGCCTGTTGCCCTAACTTGTTTTCTTGTTCTGTTCCGTGGATATAAATTCCGCGAGCTGCCGAATTGCTATTTCTGCCTTCAAGGCCTTCAAGAGTCAGAACTACCGTAGTTATCTTATCCCCTGCCCCATTTTTAACTGTTCTTACTTTTCCAGCTGTCACTTTTTTTCGTTCTATCACACTTCCCAATTCTCCTCTAATTGTAGCTTTTATTTTGTGAAGCCCTCTTGGAGTCTGGTAACTGTCTTTTTTTTCACTGTATCCTTTTGCCGCGATTGAATTTACGGATTTTTCTATGAATTTAAAGCCATTTGATGTTCTTTTTGTTAGATAAGACATCCCATTGGCCACTACTATTGAAAGGCCACCTACTGGTACTTTTTCTGCAAGTTTTACTAGTTCATATCTGAATGATTCTTTCAGTTTTTTGTTTTCAGCTTCTCCAATCGGTTGCCTTGTACTTATGGCCTCTTTTTGGAGTGTGTTCTCTGGGGGTAGAGCTGATATTTGGTCTCCATTTTTTATTCTCACTCTGTTTTTTAGTTTTGTATCTGACGCGTAATAATATGTTTCTCCTGCTTTACCTTTTTGAAAGACTGTTTCCTTGTCGTTCAACCATACTTTCACTCCCCTATGTAGGTGTGTTAGTTTTATTGTGCTATGAAGAGGGTCTTCTCTTGGAATTTTGAATTCCCCATTTTCGTCCAATGCTATTTCACGAATTTCTGCTCGACCTTCTTCGGTAGCGGCTATTGTGTCTATGTTCTCTGGGGTTATTTCTGTTGGAGACTCTGGAGCTAACTCTGCTTGTGCCATACTAGCTACCTCCTCTACTTTAGGCATTTGTTCTTTTTGAACTGCTATTTCTGCCACTTCTGCCACTTCTGGTTCCTCTGGGGTATCACCTACTTCTGGTAAACTTCCCTCTTGTGCCAACTGGATGTCTTCACTAAGCCCTACTATCTGAGCTGCTGGGTCTTCATTAACTTTTCTTGGTGGGGCTTGTGATTTTGCAGGCTGAGGTGCTGTTTCCGGCTTTGTCGATGGTTTCGGCTGAGATGCTGTTTTCGGACTCGGCGATTCTGGCTTTACTGGAACAACCGCTTTTGCTCCTGGCATTAATTGCTTTTGAGCTGCTTCAGCTTTTGCCACCGCATCTAGTGCGGCTTTTTCCGCTGCTGCTATTTTTTTCTCATTTTTTGGTAACCGCAAGTTTCTTCTTAAATCCTCATTCCCGTTCAATTTGCTTAAAAGTTCATCTACGTCCTTGTCTTCTCCCTTAATAGTCTCTCCTTTTTTTCTAATAACATTTTTCACTGTTTTCTTTTGCCCGGTGAGCATTTCCCATGTTCTACTTATTGTTTTTGGACCTATTTTCCCATCATCTTTTAGACCTAAAATACTTTGTGTTTTTTTGATGTCATCTTGTGTGATCCCGTGACTTGTTAATTCATCTCCAATCTTTTTCCAATACCCATCCTCTTTGCCTTCTTCGGCTAATCCATACTGCTCCAGATTAGTAATTTTGAGATAAGCTTCTTTTTTTTGAACCAGCTTGTCTAATGGTTCAAAAACGTCTTTTACTTCTGGTTGTTGAACATATTCGTCTAGTTGTTTTTGGGTTTTTTTAAAGAGTGGAATAAGTTCGTCCTTCGTACCAGTTGCTTGTTTTTCTAAATCTTCTTTTTGCCTTTTCAGAAGGTTGTTTAGTGCTTTGAGCATTGCTTTTTTTGACTTACTTGAAAGGAAAGATTCCTCTATATCTGTTTTTGCTGACAATGCTTTTTCTGTAACTTCTTGCTCTGTAATTATGTCTTTAGGGACATTAGGAGCAGTTGTCTCTTCAGTTTCAGCTTTTTCTTTTGCTGCTGATATGATTTTATTTTCTTTTTTCCCGAAAGTTGCAGCCAGTTTTTTTGCTGATCTTTGAACTCCTAAAAAAATTAATCTGTTCTCTTTGTATGGGGTCATATTTATAAATCGTTAAGTTTATCTAATACTTTTTCGCTATTCGCCTTTTCTTCTAACGATTCTTGCGAGATTGCTTTTTTCTTTTCTGTTTTTAGAAATAAATTTATTTCTTCTATGTGTTTTTTGTTTGTTGTGCTCGAAGTAGCTTCGTGTTTCTTTTCAATTTTTTCAAAAGATGCTTTTTCTTTCAGAAGAATTCCCTCAAGTCTTTCCAACTCTTCATCTGATAGGTGTTTTATTGTTTCAAGAAAAATTGTTTTTTGACTTTCTGGGATGGAATTACTTTCCCTTATTAATTTTTGTAGATTTTCTAACATTATAATTGTGTTTGTTTGTTTTTCATTAGGTAATTATACCACTTTTTGGCTCTCCGGAGAAGGGGGGGGGGGGAGGCGAAATGAGTTAGATTCGGCGAAAAATCGCATAGCGATTCTGATGTAGTTTGGCCTCACAGCCTTCGGCGGTTCGGCGATGTCTCCGCTTACGCTTCGACATCTATGGTATCCCCGGCACCAGGGTGTCGCGGAATCACCCGATTCGCTTCCTCACTACGTTCGTCGCTCATCGCGTGGTATCCCCGGCAGGAATTGAACCTGCATCTAAGGTTTAGGAAACCTTTGTTCTATCCATTGAACTACGGGGACATGGATTGAGCGGGGCTAGTCATGCTCGGTGTGGCAGGAACTGCCGTACTCACCGGTCTATGACTTCTTCAATGCGTAAAATAATGTTTTGTCTTCTGGTAGGCTTGATGTAGAACCTATTGTCAATTTGTCAGTTTCTTCTTCGAGTTTTGCGTTTGCTTCTTTTGCATATGATGCTGGATTTGAGTTCCCCATCAACACTATTATTCTAGGATCAATTTGGTCGATGATTTCTTCTGTTTTGCCTTTCATATTACTATCTTCCCCTACTGGCACACATAAGATATCTATGTCTCCGATCTCACTTAACATTTCTGCTGTTAGTTTGTGACCAAGTCCTCCGAGGTGACATACTTTTATCTTGTCTATTTCGAACATAAAAACAATTGATCTGTCTCCTTTTTTACCGTCTTTCTCTTCTTCTTGAGTCCTGCTTCTTGTCCAAACTGGTAATCCAACGATCGGGATTTCTGCAACTTCGTATTCTCCTGGCCAATTAAATGTTTTCTCCATGTCTTTTACTTCTGCTAAATCCGCTTCTTCTCCCAATGACGACAGGACTACTCTTCCTTTAAGTGGTGATTTTATTGATTTGTCTGGGTTTGTCACTAATGATGCTGACTTTCCCTTGAATTTCAAACATGTATTTCCGTGCCAAGTAATATCCATTTTAAATTTCGGTTAAGGTTTACGCGCTCGATGATGATACTGATTTTGGGGCCATTTCGCAAAGGAAAATCTGTTTTGGGGTGGTGTTTTATGCTAATATTTCGTTTGAAAACATGCGTGTTGTCTGGTCCACGTCTGGCTCATCGCCACGATGATCGTGACCGGTCACGCGCGAATGAAATCCTAATTCCTTTGAATATGTCAAAAATTGTAAAAATCTTTGGGCGTGAAGTGCTCGATTCTCGGGGAAATCCGACTGTTGAAGTCGAAGTTACTACAGAAGGGGGAGGTTTTGGACGAGCTATTGTTCCTAGTGGAGCTTCAACTGGTGAACATGAA
>Ga0233431_1001528_pt1 | contig 39635 bp, 48 predicted proteins | sample SI_118_April2016_FD_179867 | JGI IMG/M metagenome (GOLD analysis project Ga0233431, IMG submission 179867) | Seawater microbial communities from Saanich Inlet, British Columbia, Canada - SI_118_April2016_200_MG | ecosystem: Environmental > Aquatic > Marine > Inlet | place: Canada: British... | reverse complement strand
TTTCCTTGTTCAACGGCACTATAAGGAGGCTCATCAAACCATCCAGTAAACTGATACGGACTACTTGGCTCCAATAATTCTCCAATAAAATCTCCAGTTCCAGGAGCCTTTCCATAAATGGCGGCCCTACAAATTTGAGAACCAAACTCTCCTAAATCTCTAGCTTTATATGAAGCAAATGCACTCGTTGCATAAGTAGTTGTAAAAAAACTCATACTATCCCTTAAATGACTCCAACTTTGTTTCCAATTCAAATACTCTCCCCCTCCACCAAGATTACCAAATACTTTTTCAGAAACAATATCCATAACGCTCCCTAAACTTCCAAAAATAGACAGGCCCTCTCTCCACATTATTTCACACATGTAAACACTTCTTATTGTATTACAAATTTCAACACTCTCTCCATTAGCTTTGGCTTTTTGTAAACAATCTTCAAAGCCTTCAAATTTAGTTTTTACATTATCTAATCCAGCATGAACCCCACTTAAACAAACAGGAGGGAAAATATTTTCTCCTTCCCTATCAAAAGCAACCCAATTAGGCATTCCCAAAACTAAGCTACCAATTATTCCAGAACCGATAACATTGTCAACTGGCCATTTACCACCAAAATTAAATCTAGAGGCAGGGCACATTACCGGGTCACAAAAGTTATACAATAATTTACAATCTCCAGAACTCATGTAAGAAATACATTTAGACTGAGGGTTAATAATACTATTAACTAAAGTTTTACTCTGCCTATATGCTCCAACAGTTGTCCCATCTTCAACAAACCTATCTTTACTTCTTTTTACATACTCCCCATCAATTGCACTATAAATTTTTCCATAATTAATTGAACCTTCACTTGCTCCACTTCCGGCCACAGAAGGAGATATCCTTTGAAGTTCTATATCATCCTCTCCACCGATTTTCCCATCTCTTCCAACATTAGAAAGTATATACGTTCTTTGCTGGCTATTCTCCTCATAATTAACCGCAACATAATTAGCTAATCCAGAGCCTTCAAACAACCCATCTTTTTTGAAAGTAAACATCCATAATCGATCTCTATTATCATAATGATTTATTTTTGTTACAGAATAATCAAAATAATCTGAACTTAAATCTCCTCCAATCTCTCTAATCTCAGAATAAAATAATTTACCCAAGCTATCCTTGAAAACTGCCTTGCCATCTATAACTATCTGGTTACTCCCTCCATTCTCAATTACTGGAGTCAAGCTAACCCATTCATCATTATACCACGTCTCAAAATTTTCACCACTAACTAAATCAACTTGCCCAACTCTAGTCGCACTAGACAAATTATAAGTAGTTCTCAAATACTCTAACTGATCAGAAGAACCAGAAAGTCCGCCAACTTCCTCACGATTATCTGAAAAAATATTTCTCAATATATTTTCTCTCCTGCCTGCATCGCTAACTCCTTCCAAACTTGAAACTGCTTCACCAACCTTTGAAAAAATAGGATCAAAACTTTCAAGATTTTCTTCAAATAAAGTTTCATTATAAAATCCATCAGCCAACAATTTTTGCAAATCATCAGCATCAAAATTAGCATTCTGTCTAAATTCATTAGATTCTAAAAATTTAACAAAATCTGCATCCTCACCTAATTTACTTGCTATCTGATTAAGTCTCTCAGAGTCAGTAGGATAACCTTTCATCAAATTATCTGCTTTATCCATAGCACTAGACCATTTATCAACCTCGCTATCAATCTCAGATCCCTTGGCTCTCAAACATTCACTAGCACTATCATACTCTCCAGATTCAACTAAAGCAGGACAAATATTATTAGAATAATCATTAACCACTTTCCCTCTTGCTCTATTATTCATAAAGAAAGCATTCTTAACAGAAACATAACTAAATACTGCAAAGCAAGCAACCTTCATAGTTTTAATAAAACTCCCTAACTTATCCAAAGCGCTATTTATCTTACCAATTGTATTGTGGGTTTTATCAATCATGCTATCAATTTCTTCAGGTGTCCACTGAATCAAACTCTTTTCAATAGGGATATGTAAAGAAAAATGACTAACTCCATGATTCCTCCCATCTCCAGGTAAAACAGAAACAACTGCGCTCAATGCAGTATGGATATCAGTTACTTCAATTAAAAACGCCTTATCATCCTCTCCAATCAAAGTACTAACCTCATTAAGGTTCAAAGTAACAGGATCCTCATCAATAGATTTTCCTCCAATAAATCCTACCCTCTCAACTTTAACATATCCAGATTTTATATCAAGTATTTTCCACTCAGCATTAACCTCTCGATTATCACTATTAACATATTTATCAATCTTGATAGACTGACCAATCCTATAATCTCCTACCTTACCTTTAACTTTTGCAGAGAAATAAGAATCTCCTTCTGCAGTTTCAAAACCCTCTAAAAAAATTCTACGGCCACTAAAAACCTCAAACCTAACATTTTCTAGATTCATTTCTTCTTTAACTGTTTCAATCTCATTTCCAATATTATTATCAAAATAAACCTCAGAACCAACATTAATAAGAGAATAGTATTCTAACTGTTTAGAAATATCTCCAACCTCTTTATACAGTTCAGCTAATTTTAAATTTAATTCATCTCTCTCTTCACCAACAGCAAGAGTTAAAGCACTTTCATATTCGCTAATAGCACTACAATAAACTCTATCTCTATCCACCTCCATATCACCAGAAACAACAGCCTCTCCATCAGAAGTAAACAATCCTTTAATTCCATTATGAGTCAAAGTCATGGATTCCTCACATTCAAAATCTCTAAACTTTTTTCCAGTTGAAGATTTATCTAAAATTTTTTCTTCCTTCGTATCTTCATTAAATAGAATTACAAGAGGATCAGAAATTTTTGTAACAATCCAATCACTTCCAGTCCACAAATTCATTCCCTCAACTACTCTTAGCGTATCTCCACCCATACCTAAGACAGCAACATTTTCAGTTCCTCCCAAAGATTTCAAAGCAAATCTAACTTTATTATCCAAAAAAACGGGGCCATCCCTTAAAGAAGTTCCATGTGGGTTTCCATTAACTCTCAAACTAAAAGAATCCACCCTATTATTAGAGCCATCATATAACTCGAAATTTGCTTTATTATCCCTAAAAGATATAAACTTTAATTTTGCTTTTCCACTCCAAACATCATTCTCAAGATTACTTCCATCAAAATACAAATCCTGTCTACCAAAAACTCCAAAGCTAGAATCAGTATCAAAATCAATTCTAGCAGTTAGATTAATATCAATAACATCTGGAATTTTTTCTTCAACAGAAATTTTCCTCAAATATAACTTCAAATATCCTAGATTTAATTTTCCATTCTCATCAAAATAATATTTCCCTCCTGGGGGAGGAACTTCTTGAACTCCAGAAACATACCTAGAAATACTCTGCCTTTCAATATTAAATCTTTTAATTTTCAAATCTCCAAAACTAGTCTCCAATCCTTCACCACCAGAAGATCCTCCAAAATAACCTTCCAAAGTGGTTCCACTCAAATAAACATAAACAGGGAAATTTCTATTCCTTATATAATCAGAACTTATAGTAGTTGGTTCATACCTATCAACATTTACTAAAACAATCTCCCCCAAATTCCTCTCATCATTTTTATCATCAATATCTAAAAACCCAGCACTCACAGGAGTAGAAACTAACAAAAGAATACAAGCAAATACCATTAAGGCTTTCTTTATCATATTATCTCCGGATACTTAAAGTTAATATTATTAACATTAGTTTCAATATTACTCAATATTCTCATCATCTCACTATAATCATTTGGCTCTCCATCATGAGCACCATACAAAATAAGTTTACCTACACTCTCCAAATTAGAATGACTTAATTCAAAAGTAAAAACTGCTCCACCAGACATAAATTCACTAACCTCAGAGTCTTCAATTTCATTCTCAAAACACTCTTCCTTCTTAAACCCAAGCAACCCAACAATTCCACTTCTTGGAACATCTACGCACTCAACAAAAGTTTGTCCCTCTATCTTAATATCTTTCCCCTCTTGCATTAAATAGGATGTAACTTCATACTCTCCAGCAACCAAAGAAATATCTTCAGAATCAGAAACGATAACTGTATTGTATCCATTGTCCAAATTTCTAAACTGGAAAACAGCTTCCTCTTCAGATTCCAAATCCCTAACAAGACCAGTATTCAAATCAACAACCTTAACCTCAACATCAACATCATAATAAGGCTCCATTAAAATTCCAACTTTCGAAGAAACATCGGTACTCAAAGTTTCAGGAATAGAATAATATCCTTCCCTATCTGCAAAAACTCTTCCATTTATACAAGCAGGGAACTTATCATTAAACTCTCCACTAACTCCAGTCTTTCCTAAATAACAACTCGAGCTCATGCAGCTGTAAGAGATATCAACATCAGAAATTCCATTATAGTTAGAAGCATCTAAAGCTCTAACTTCAATTCTATTAATTTTATTATCACAAAATTCCTCCCCTAGATTTCCACCAATTTCATAATTCAAAATTTCCCCAACATATTCCCTAGGAGTATTTTTATCTATGACAACCAAGTTAGCAAACTGAAAAGTAAATCCGCTCTCATCTGATAAACTAACCAAAACAGGAAACTGAACATCATAAACAAAATGATAATTATTCATACAAAAAAACAAATTCATATATTTACTCAAATCAGGATTCTGTTGAGTAATAGAATCTCCAACTAAACTATCTCCCTTACTTGGAGAAACCTCCATATGGAATGGCCAACTTGGCAAATATTCAAAACTAGTCAATACATCTTTCTCAGTTCTCACACCAACCTCAAAATAATCGTTATCCTCTATAGTCTTATCAAAACTAGATCCCTTCAATCTTAAGGCATTCATATTAAAAGAAACTATATCCTTAAATTTATTTTCAACATTATTTTTACTCCAAACTAACCTATTACAAGAAAATTCAGTATTAGAAAAAGGAATATCATCATAAACAACCATCATGTCAATAGTTTTCTCTTCTAAAAACTTATTCTCATTTTCCTCCTCAAAGACATCCAAAGCCAGCTTATACAATTTTCCTAAATTAACTTGAGCATCAACTAAATGCTGATCAAAATATTTTCCAATGTCTCCCTTACTGATATCAGTAGGAGCAAAAACCCTTGCCTCTATATGGGTATCCTGAATATTAATTTCAGAAGAAACATCTTCATCATAAGAAATCTCAAAGCCTTCATATAAATATTCCTCCAAGCCATCTAAACAAAAATCAAAATTATCATTCAAATACGCTTCTAAATCCCCTTCCATACTTTCGAGAGTAGGGATTTGAGTTCTATCTATATTATTCGCAGTCTTAGAATACCAATATGATACTTCGTTCCCCCCCAACAATAAAGAATTAGAAAATTGATTAACAACAGATCTTGGGATTTGATCATTTGGGACATTTAAATATCCACCACTGCTCCCCAAAACTCTCGAACCCCTTATTACCGTATCTTCAATACACCCATCAATATACTCCTTAACCGGCTTAATTTGCTCAGGAACTTTAACACTTCTTAACTCAGATTGAAAATCTTTTTTTACTAGCTCTCCCCTAAAGAAAAATATCATAGCAAAGACTGCTAAAATAACAATTCCCACTATAATAAAAACAGTTACTTGTCCTCTTTTTTGCATACCATAAATTCCCTTTTTATCTTTATAAATGTTATTGTTAAAATAGACGAAAGATAAGTTTTAAATCCCGCCACCAAAAAAGAATATAGAGTACCAAATTACTTGAATTATGAAAAATAAAAGAATCACCCAAAATACAATATTGAACAACACTTTATTCTTTAAAATTCTCCTTCCAAAAGAAGATCTCAGTAATAACAACACAACTATTGGAATGCCCAACATAAGTCCATAATACAAACCACTCGATACCATACTATACGATTAAAATTAGTATTTATATTCTTTTCTATTAACTTAAAACCTAAAATGAGCCCGGGGAGATTCGAACTCCCGACCCTCACGAAGTCAACGTGATGCGCTACCAGACTACGCCACAGGCTCAAAATAATTAAAGATGTCTCCTACTGCCCCTCGTTTTCGAGTTATCTATCCACCTAATTAATCTTTCACCAAGGGACGGAGGTTTTATTAAAACTTCCCTGTCCAACCTCAAATCCATAGAAAGGGAACCTTCTTCAGCAAGCTCAACAAATTCTGGACTGGCTCCTCCAGAATAGTCAGAATCAGCTTTGTCATAAAACGGTTCATATTTTTCTAAATAATCCATAACAAAAAAGTAAAACAAACTAACTTATTAAATTAACGGAGCCAAATAAAAACCTAATAAACTAGCAATAACTCCAAAAACTAAACCAAAACTTATTTTCTTAAAAGATTCTTTCAAATAAAAAAAACTTCCTAAAGTAATCAAACCAATAATAACAGCAAAACTAGAAAAAATTGATTGATTGTAAAACAAAATAGTAAAAACAATCAAAACAAACATTCTAGCCAAATGCCTATTAAACTCTAGCTTCCAACCAATTAAATGAATAAAAATCAAAGCAATCAAAGTCTGAAAAACAAACAAATAATACTCCCCAACCAAAGACCTAGCCATAACAATAATGTAGAAAGGAATACTCCCTAAAGCAAGTAAATCTCTAGCACCTTCATTTTTCCAATCTGACATTTTAAAGATAAGCCTCAGGGGGGATTCGAACCCACGACCTTTTGGTTACAAACCAAATGCACTAACCGCTGTGCTACTGAGGCATAATAAAAAAATAGATAATTAGTTTAAAAAACTTTCCTAAACGACGTAATCTCTAAAGAAGGAACAGGATAAACCTTACTAACTTCAGATTTCAAACTTTTCTGAAAAATATATTTTATAACAGAATCTAAAACCCTATCAAAATCAGATTTCTTAAGTTCCGAAGAAACCGCTTCATCTAATTTAACTCGTATGGCCTTAGAAATTCTAGAAGGAATTTTATTCTGACTACTCATAACAACCTTCATAATAACATTAGAGCCATCCTTGGTTTTCAAATTAAATGTCTTGCCCATCTTAGTTCTTCCCTTATTAACAACCCTTCTAGAAAAACTGTTCAAAACATAATAACCAATTGCTTCAGTAATAGCCTTCCCATCAGCAATTTCCTTAACCTGGAAAATAATTTTAATACTAGGGTTTTTAGCTTTACCCAAATTTGACAAACTAACTTTCAATCTTTTCCCTTTTAAATTTTGACTATCAGAAACATAACTATCCCCCAAATCTATATTTCCAAATTCCTTAGGAGCAACTATAGACACCCAACTCTTTTTCTTTTTCTTAAGAGTAATGTTAGTTTTCCTAACTATTTTCCTCTTCTCTTTCTTCTTTCCTTTTTTCTTATTTGCCATCTTTATCCGACTAATAACCTTGCTTTATCCTTATCATACTTCCAATCTTGGGGGAGTTTTTTAGTTTTCTTATAATATCTAATTAATCTATTAATCTTACTTTCTGTTAATTGTAAACCTCTCTTAGCAACCATATCCTGCTTATTATTTTCTAAATGTTTAATTATTTGAATATCTCTCATTATTAATGCTGACAAGTCTTCTGGTAACTCTTGTTCTAATTTATTTTTTTCTATAATCTTACCAATGCTTTTTTTAGTTATATCTTTAACACTAGGAACTCCATAAGAATCTCTCAAAGTCAAACCAATTTCCGATTTAGACATACCTGACTTAACTAGTTTAACAATCAAAGACTCAATCTCTTTAGAATCATACTTAACCCAAGCTTTCTTCTTTTTAACACTAGGTTTAGTACTTCCACTTATACCTTTCCTTCTTGAGTACATACGTGCCATTTTTTCACAAAATATAGTTTATTCCCGGTATAAACAAGCTTACACTTAATTTATCCTAAGAAAGAGAGAAAATTAGTTATTTATAAATCTTTCCAAATAAGAAAAAAGAAAATTAAAGAACTTTATAGACCAAATCTCCAGGACGAACTTTATCTTTAACTTTCATACCAACAGACTTACCTGGGCCAACCTCTTGAACCTCTTTGCCTTCAATTTGCATACTATCTACTTCTTGTTCAAAATCAGTTGTGGTCCCTTTAATACGAATCTTATCCCCCAAAGCCAAACTATCTTCAGTTAACTCTATTGCTGCAACTCCAATCTTGCTAAAAAAACTGAAAACTTTCCCGATTTGTTTTTCTTCTGTCATTTTTAACCTCAATCTACTAAAGAATAATAGCTATTTAAACTTTATGAAAATAAAAATAACTCCGTTCCCTCACACTTTTTTATTCATATAAAAGAAGTTCACTAAGTGAGCTTTCAAAACGTCCTTTTTTATCAAATTCTTTAAATCTATGTCTCACAATTTGATGCTTAGAATTAAATAAAAATTCTCCTAAAAACCTTTTATCTTCTAATAGAAGAGGCAACCAATATTTATCATCGGACCACATTCTATCATAAGGAATATCTTGAATATTAAACCATTCGGGAGCCATTTCATCAGTTTCCCTTGGAGTCCCCAAATATCTTCTTGCTCTAAAAAAATGAACATCATGATCTTGCTCATCACTTTGAAAACTAAACAATATCCTTCCCATTCTTTCAGGGTCAAGTAAAGTAATGCCACTTTCTTCTTTAGTTTCTCTTATTGCAGTATCATAAATATCTCTATCTGCTACTTCCATGCCCCCTCCAAAACCATTATATCTCCCTGCACCCAATTTATTTTTTTTCATGCCCAATAAAATTCGTGGGTGCCTATAAACAATTGCAACCGTTTCAATTCTTGCCATATAAATTGTTACTTATAGAATATTTATAAAAATTTAGATGGTCATCAACAACTCATCCCAAATCTTTTCCTTGACAGAATATTAAATAGCCCCGCCAGGATTCGAACCTGGGTCCTATGGACCAAAACCATAGATGCTTGGCCACTACACTACAGGGCTATAAGAATTTAGGAAGATATTTCCCTTTTAAAAGTTTCTTTTTGAAAAAGATCTAAATTCTCTTAATTAACTCAGTCCAACTAGATCTAAAGTCATTTGGGTTGTGGAACTCCCAAAAATAATCTATAGCATCTTTAGAATACCTTTCCCTATCATTAGATACTAATAGCTGCTTTGTAAAAAAACCGACAAAGTTATCAGCCACAAAGTTGGGAACTACTTCCCGAATATCATAACCATATCCAGTAGGGGTTGTAATCACAGGGCAACCACAAGCCATAGCTTCAAGGGTTGTCAATCCTCCCCCCTCAAACCGAGTAGGATTTAAAAAAATACTAGCACGACTATACTCACTTCTTAATCCAGAATTTTTAACAAATCCCAAATTTTCAACATTAGGGGAATCAATATGAGTATCACTAAACAAACGTATCTTAACACCTTTTGAAGCTAACCTACTTAAAATATCAAATCCCTTTTCATAATATCTCCCCCTAGAAATTGCCAAAGAAGAATCTTCCGCCTCAACAGCTTCTGGATAAAATATGTCAGTATCCACGGATAAAGGAATAACTCGATCAACATTGACCCCAAACTCCCCTAATTGTCTAGCACAATAATCTGAAACAGTCACAACATATTTTCCTTCGGCAGATTCTCTCTGCATTTTAGCTTTTTCCATCCTATCTTGAGTCAAATTCTTATCAACTAATTCCTCGACAGATTTTGCATAACCATAATAATTTCCATGAAAAACATTTATTGCTCGGGGATGATTTACCCCATAACCAAATTCTCCATTACAAAAAACAACATCATAATTTTTTTGTTTATGCATACTAGAAAAAAGATTACCTACTGCCTCTTCAACACCATTTCCAATAGGTTCAGAAAGCATCTCTCTAGAAATAACATCCACTTCGTGACCCAATCTAGCAAAAATTTTAGAAATGTCTCTAGTAAATATCTCAACCCCCCCAATGGACTCCTTTTTACCAGTAACTATTGCTATCCTCATACTCCTCCTCCAATAACTCTATCTCCCTCAGACATCGCATTCTCAAAGATTCGTCTTCTATCATTTAACTCGTCAATCTTTCCCCCAACTCCCGTAACTCTTAAACTATTATCAATAACAAACTCTCTCTCCATTTGACTCCTATATCTTGCAGCAGCCACGGGATTTTTTCTGCCAACCATAACATATGTACTAATCAAATAGGAGAAAAACCATTCCTTAGTATCTACCCTATTTCCAGTCTCCTCTCTCCGAATTCCACTTTCATCCACCAATCTCTTCAAACCAGATTCCTCATTTAAACACTGGTCTCTTTCACCAGAAGCACCATATTTTAAATGGACACAGTAAAATTTAGGGTCAGGGGTAAAAAAGATTCTATATCCAGCATCTGCGAACTTAATTGCAACATCAGTCTCTTCCCGATATCCATTTTTCCAAGTAAGTGTTTCAGGAAATCCACCAACTTCTTGGAAGGCTTCTTTCCTAGCTAAGAAAATTCCACCAAGATTTCCAACCTCAAATGGTCTAACAACTCCCAACTCAGAATCCAAAAGATTAGATTCTAAATCCTCAGTAAATTGGACAGGAAATCCACCATAATTAGAAGTTACAATGCCCTTGTCCAAATCCAGAACTCCAATTTTATCTAAGTCAACAGAGTCTGGGATAGTTTTTCTATGGTATACTGGAAGATGAAGAGCTGCCACAGAATCATCAAGAGAACCTAGTGTATAGCTTGCTCCAAAAACCATATGTCTGCTAAAAACACAATCATCATCTAGAAATAAAACATGATCGTTTCTACTCTCTTCCACTCCAAGATTTCTACTTATTGAAGAACCTCTATTTTCTGGGTTTTTAAGATAAACAATGGGGATCCTAGAAATTCTTTGAAAATGATCAACAACCTCTGGAGTATAATCCACAGAGTCATCATCAATTAGTATAATTTCATCTAGACTGTTCCCTCTTTGGGCCAATAAAGATTCTATGGCCCACGCAAGAGGGTTTGAATCTTCAGAAACTGGATGAGGACATCTGTTAAAAGTAGGAATTATTGCACTTACTTTTGGTAATTTTTGCAAATCTAAATTAAAACTATCTAAATAAGAGGATTGCATAATTCTCTTATTAAGCATTTCTGATAACAAATTTTTATTACGTTGGGATCCCATTTTTCCATTTAAAAATGAGAACTCCCTTTTTTTTAAAAGGCTTTCTATAAAATCCGCCAAATTAGCTGGTTTTACGCTTATATCTGCCCCTTTTCTCAACTTTCTCTAACCTATCTAAAGTCTCTCCATAATTACTTGATTTTTTATAGCCTTTCAAAACTAAATCAAAATTATCGGCATGCTTAAAATGTTTACTTTCCATCGCCTGCCTTAGTAAATGTAAATCAACAGCTTTGTCTTCTATCTTATGGGAAATAAAACCCAAACCAAAATCTATAAAAAAAACTTTATCATCTTTCAAAATCATATTACTTGTAGTTAAATCTCCATGAATAATATTATCATCATGCATCTTGGCCACTTGCTCTCCAATTTTTTTACAAACTTCTTCTCTCTTCTTTTTTTCATAAGAATCTAAAGTTTCTTTTAACACATCTCCCTTAACAAATTCCATAACAACTTTCATTTCATTATCATCAACTTCAAAAACTTCAGGAACATCCATTCCCATCTTATGTGCTCTTGTAAGAATTTTAAATTCTCTCCTTGTAGGATACTTCCTTTTCATATTATCAATAAATTTATGCCTATAACCCTTAGAAATTCTCTCCTTGACTAATTTATCATCTTCTAAATACAAATGAGCCTCCGCTCCAGAATAAAGTATTTTTTTCATAAAATTAAGAAATTATATAGATTTATTTAACTTTTCCTTTTGTAAAGTTCTCCAACTAATTGAACTGCACCACCAAGAATTCTATCAAGCTCTATGTGAGGAAAAACTCTAATAACATAATCTCCATCTTCCATATCTTTAACCTGTTCCAACAAATCCTTTCTCGCACGACTAAGAGCCTTTCTCTCATCTAAAAAACCTTTTTCTAAATTATCAGATCTATATTCACAAGCTTCAGAAGTCAAGGTCCTAACTAGCTCTATAAAATCTTCTCTCATTAATTTCCCCCATCTCTTCTCAGAAATAATTTCAACCATTTCAATTATAAAGAGAGAATTAACTTACTTATAATATCTTACATCCCCAAGAAGCTTTCCTTTAAATCTTCAACTTCTTAATAAACTCAGAAACTATTTCTTTCTTTTTTTCAACAGATAACGAAAAAAGAGTTTTCTTAACCATTTTTTCTGAAATAGTAAAAATATAATTAAGTTTTATCACGCTATCCTTAATTGCACCTTCTCTCTTAAGAAGAGGTACTCCTTCCATCTCTAAATTACTAGTAACTCCAGCTACAACAACATTTCCATACTCTTCAAATAAAACGACAACAGGTCTCTTTTTTATTTCAAATGTATCTGTAAACTGAACTTCTGCCAAGATAACATCCCCAAAACTAAGCATTCTCCCAAGCCTCATCCTCTTTATTATCCCACAATTCCTTCATCTTGGGCTGTTGTACCTTATGTAAAAACTCATCATATTGATTCCTTCTTTTAACATCGGCAAAAACCTTACTCATTTTTCCTATTAACTCGTTATACGTTTGTCTAGGATGCTCTCTGGCATCTTTAAGTTGTTTTATAACATCCTTATCCAATTGAATAGTTGAAACTTCTCCCATATATAATCACTTATAGATTAGTTATATATTAACTATATAAATCTTTCTATCTTACATACCAGGCAATCTACCCTTAAACTTCTTCATTAATTTATTAGGATCGCCTTTCATCATCTTCATCATTTTTTTACTTTGCCTATACTGTTTAAGTAACTCTCTAACTTCAGTAGATGTCGTTCCAGAGCCTTTTGCCACCCTATCTATTCTCTTACGGTTAAACATCAAATCTGGATCTTCAAGTTCCTTTTTTGTTAAAGATTGGAGTATAAATTTCCACTTCTTTAATTTATCATCTTGAACATCCAACATATCTTTAGGAATCTTCATTCCACTCAAACCAGGAATCATCTCCATAATCTTATTCATAGGACCTAATTTCTTCATTCCTTGAATCTGTTCATATAAATCTAAAAAATTAAAATCTCCTTTTAAGAATTTTTTACCTAAATCTTCAGCAGTTTCTTCATCTATTTCAACTCTAACCTTTTCTAATAAAGCTTCTAAATCTCCCATTCCCAACATTCTAGAAACAAAACCTTCAGGATTAAACTCTTCAATATCATCTACCTTTTCTCCAATACCTAAAAACTTAACAGGAGCTCCAGTAACTGCTGCTGCACTAAGGGCACCACCAGCTTTTGCAGTTCCATCCATCTTAGTAATTGCAACTCCAGTAATTCCACAAGACTCATGGAATTGTTTTGCCTGTTTTTCTGCAGTCTGACCTATATCTGCATTTATTACTAAAAGTTTCTCTTCTGGTTTGATTTCTTTATTTAATTCTTCAATTTCTTTAACTAAATCTTCTGACAATGCATCTCTACCTGCAGTATCTACAATTACAATATCATATTTTTTTACTTCATCTTTTAATGACTTCCAAATTTTCTTTGGGTTTTTTTCTTTTCTGTCTATATAATATGGAATATTAATTGATTTTGCTAACTGTTCTAATTGATCCATTGCAGCCGGCCTGTGAACATCTAAACCTACCAAAGCTACCTTATGTCCTCTTTTTACGTAATAGTTTCCTAATTTTGACGCTATAGTAGTCTTTCCAGTTCCGAAAAGACCAACTAGCATAATTTTGAACGGTTGCTTTTTTGTTATTTTGATACCTTTCTTTTCTTTTCCTAAGAATTTAACTAGTTCATCATATACTATTTTAACTAAGAACTCTTTCTGTCCAACTGCCTTTGGAGCTTTTTCTTTTAACGCTCTCTCTTTAATTGATTTAGACAGCTCAAAAACTAATTTAACATTAACATCTGCCTGTAGTAAAGCTCTTTGAATATCCTTAACAATCTCATTAACTAAATTCTCATCTATAAAAGTAGCTCCAGTTATCTTACTTAGAGTATTTTTCAATGTTGAACTTAATTTGTCCATAACCATAGAATTTTAGAGAGAATTATGATTTATAAAGAATTCTATAAAAAGAAAAACTTTTATCTATAGAAAACCTTAGGAAAATATGGGAATTTGGGAAGATCTGGAATTAACTGGTGCTGGAGATAGTTCCGGCAAAATTTCCGAGTTTTTGAATTGGTTCGAAGGAAAAGATTTCTTAAGAGAAGATTGTTCAGAATTAATTAAAAAAGTAAAATATTCTAAAACTGATGATTCAAAAATAGAATATTTAAAAAAATTATTTATTTTTAAAAAAATCAATGGAGGAAATCTTAGACATATACAAATAATCTCAGAAAGCGATTTAACTCTAGATGAAATAAAATTAAAAAAAATAATTAACAAGCTAAAAGAAAAATATAAAGAAAAATTTAGATTAAGCCTATTCAGCTTACATTTAAAAGAAGATAATCTATCCGCATTGATAAAAGTAAAAAGTACAAAAAAGAGAGAAATAGTAAATAGGTTTACTAGCAATTCCCAAATTCCGATGACAAGAGCACTGATTATAGACAAGATTGGAAAAAAGCTAAATTTATACTTCTCATGCAATATATTCTCAAGATGGGATGCAGAAAAGATATCAAACGACATATCAAATATTCTAGTATTAAACTCCTCGCCCAATCAAGAAGTTCGAGATTTAACTCAAGAATTTGAAAAGATTATTAGTCTTCAAAATTTGATGGGAATAGGATTTAAAGAAACTAATTTACAGGGCAGTCCAAGAATAAAAATAGACTCAAGAGGCTTCAGGCACCCCATATGCGACTCAATAAATAGACTAAGGACCCATTTAATAAAAGATGCTAGGTTTCTTTTAGAATTTAGACTTAGCTTATCATCTCCTTTAAAAATTAAGGTAGGGAGAGTTCTTCGTAAATATAAAAGTGGATCTGAAAAAAAACATCTTGGAATTATTTATCGTTTTAGTGATAAAAATCTTACTGAGGAAGATTTATTATTTTTAGAACAAAATGGTATAATAAATAATTTTACAGTGTTAGACCCTAAAGCAAAAAAATCACTGAAAGATCAAATGGAAAGTTTATTTAATTCTAAGGGAAATTTAGATTTTTGGGACCCAATTCTTAATGTAGAAGGTAGAAATCTTCTAAGAGAAAAAGATTTCATAGAAGACATAAATACTCATGAATTCAAAATAAAAAAGAATGAAATAAAAAAATATATAAAATCCATATTTGAATCTCAAAATTACGTTATCAAAGAAATAAAAAAAGTAAGGAGTAAAAACTTTTCATTTTTTTTAATAAACAAAGAGGATAGGTCTTTTTATGTAGTTTTCATCAATAAATCCGATTTAAGATCCGTTAATTCCATATCTAACTACTGCGAAAAGCATTCTATATATCCCATTTTCATACCTATTTCAGATATAGAAAAAATAGATGACAAAGGTTACTACCAAATTTCTATCCCTGATTTATTATGTGAAAGAAGAATTGATGAACTGTTTATATCCAAAATATTCCAAAAATCAAGAAACAGGTATAAAGAAATAAGGGGGAGAGCCACAAGGGAATCATTAGATCGGATAAGAGATATACTGAAATCCCATCCTTCAAAAACCCATGGCTTAGAAGCAGAAAAAAAAAACAGGAATATTATTAGAATCAATTTTTTCCAATGCTCAAAAACTTGGAGGGTCTTACATTCCAGATGGCATAATCCTTGTTTCCCATAAAGAAAAAGTTATATTATGGGATGCTAAGTATTGGTTAACTGCCCCGTTTTGCAATAATAAAGAAGAAATAGCCAAAATTAGGAGGTACATAATCAATGCAAAAAGGAACTCACTAATTAAGGAAATTGGAAAATTCAAATATTTTTGGATAGTGGGAAAAGTAGATAAAGAAAATTTCGAAAATTTTGTTAAAAAGGTAAACATAAAAGATATAAAGATAAAATTTATAGATTTTGAAAAATTGGACGAAATTATGCAATTATATTTAAATAATAATGAAATAACATTAGGGAGATTAAATTTCTATGAAATAGTAAAAGATGCCTTATTGGAACAAGATTTTTCCAAAATCGAAATCTTGAAGAAAAAACTAGAACAGGGGCCTAGTAAATTGATTAAAGAAACCAAGTTTAGGGAACAAAGTTCTTTTCAAACTAATTCAAAAAATTAAAGTTGTTTTTCTTACATGAAAATTATTCTTTTATTGCAAATACTATTGTAAATATAGCTATAATTATAGTTAGCCCAATCATTATCACAGAACTAATTTTCGTAGCCCTATTAAAAGAGTGTAAAGTTTTGATCAATCTAATTGTAATGGCCATATGATAATTTTCTGACCAGTTACTATTTTTTGCCAAAGAAACGGCCATTAATTCCTTATTAGAGAGCCTAAGCAATTCATCCGCTTTCTCCCATGATTCTTTAGTAGCTGTCTCTTCCATCTTCAAAGTCCCAAACTATCCATCAATTTAGAAACAGAAAACTTCTCAATATCCCCTAACCCCTGGCCAGTACCCAAATAAATAACAGGCTTATCAACAACATAAGAAATAGAAATAGCAGTTCCACCCTTCTCATCAACATCTGCCTTAGATAATATTATACCATCCACACCTACAGAATCATTAAACTTCCTACTCTGTTCTATACAATCATTGCCAACTATTGACTCTCCAACAAATATCTTAAAATTAGGATCAACAACCCTAATAACTTTCTTTAACTCATCGACTAAATTAGTATTAGTATGCATCCTACCAGCAGTATCAATCAAAACCACATCCACATCCTTAGTTTTAGCATGTTTTATAGCATCAAAACCTACAGCAGCAGCATCCGAGCCATAATCATGCTTAATCATCTTAACTCCTAACTTATCTGCATGCAATTGCAACTGATCAATAGCGGCCGCACGAAATGTATCAGCAGCAGCCAAAACAACACTCAAACCATTACTCTGCAAAGTCTTAGCAAACTTAGCAATAGAAGTTGTCTTACCAGAACCATTCACACCTAAAAAAACAATAACATAAGGCTTCTCACTTTTCTTAATAACTTCAACTAAATCAACCTCTTCCTTAAACAGCTCCATAATATTCTCTTTTAACTTTTCTAAAATAAATTCGTCAACCTTCCCTTTAATGGGAACATCAACAATTTCCATCTTCAAACCTTCTTTTAATTTATCAATAACTTCAACAGCAACATTACTCTCAAGTAAACCAATCTCCAAATCGTCAAATAACTCGTCAAATTTTTTCTCTGAAATTGTCTTAGAAACAGCTTTTTTTAGTTTTTCTTTAAAACTTAATTTTTTCTTAGGAATGTCTTCAACAATTTCTTCTTTAGACTCTTCAACTACTTCTTCGGCTACCTTCTCAGAAGTTTTCTCATATAATGTCTCCTCTAACTCTTCCTTAATTTCTTCTTTAACTTCTTCAGAAACCTTTTCCTCTACTTTTTCTTCAACTTTAGGTTCCTCTTTAACCTCTTCCTCTGAAGTAACTTCCTCTGCTTCTTTAGAAAACTTCTTAGCAGCATCCTTCAACTTATCTTTTAAAAACTTAAACATAAAAAACAACTAAGAACCTGTATTTTTAAGAATTTCGTTAATCTTGTTTTAAATAATCTTCTCTCGAAGAGGGGTTTTCAAGAAAATATTCGAGACCATCCCACCCATGGCTTCCAAGATTCGCCCTAACTTTTAAATTTCCATCCGAATCATAAACATTCAACCAATACATATCAAAACCAAGAACTCTATCTTCTTTTACATGTTCGAACACTAAACTATCACACTCAACACTAGATAATCTCTCAACTCTCCTAACGTCATCACATCCACCAAAGGACCAAACCAAAACCATAGCCAACCCAGAAAAATAAGCACTAAAATCCATAGTAAGAAAGGAAGAGACTAATTCCTTTTAAGAATTTCGTTTAAACTAACTCAATAAACTTGCCCAGTATGAGTGGCCCTATACAAATTAGCACCAAAAGTAAACCCGGCACCAAAAGCAACATTAACCACCAAACTTCCTCTTTTTATTACCTCTTTTTTATATGCCTCATTAGCAGCCAAAGGGATAGATGCAGTAGAAGTATTACCAAATCTTTCCAAATTTGTATAAATTCGACCTTTAAACCCTTTCTTTCTTAATCCCTTATCTGCTGAATCAATAATTCTCATATTGGCACCATGAGGAATAATTACATCAACATCTTCCAAAGAATAATCAGTTCCTTCCAAAACTTCATGAACAGCATGCCTCATAACTCTAGAAGCAAATTTAAAAACAGGTTGTCCATTCATAATAAGATAGTTTTGATCAACTTCCTCTGTTGAAAATTTAGAATCCCTCAACTTAATTCCAATTTTTTCTTCCAAAGATAAAAACCCAGAAGGCCAATTTGCATCTCCAACATCTGGCTCCCCTCCAACAAAATTATTAATAATCCCCTCTTCACTTTCAGATCTTTCCAATATATATGCACCAACCGCATCCCCAAATAAAACACAAGTATCCCTATCTGAGTAATCAGTCATATCAGTAAGTCTTTCTCCTCCAACAACTAAAACCTTATTCAACTTAGGCTCGGCAAGCATATTATTATATGCCTGTCTTAAAGCATACACCAAACCAGTACATCCTCCACCAACATCAGAAATAGCAGCACTTGCAATATGATTTTTTTCAGCAACAAACCCTGCATGACAAGGAAATTCTTTATTACCATCATGCCAATTGGTAGCAAAGATTACCTCACTAATTTCATAACCATAAACATCATTAGCAGCCAAAACTCGTTCAGAAGCAATAGCACCCATTTCCCTAACACCCAAATCAAAAGAAATTCTCCTCTCTTTAATTCCAGTTCTTTCAACAATCCATTCATCACTAGTATCCACTAATTTCTCTAAATCATGATTTGTAATAATCGTTTCAGGAACATAAATTTCAGGTTTAGATAAGATAATACCCATAAAAATAGGAATAGTAAAACATTAATATATCTTTCTATCCAAAAATATCTTTATATAATGCCCTTGCACCTTCAGGATCTTTCTTTTTAAGTGATTTTTTTAAAGTCCTAACATTAACCTTAGCAACTTTAGAATGGGCTTCAAACTCCAACAACTGCATTTTCAAAAAATCTCTCAAAGTCATCAGCTGCTTATATAGTTCTGAAGTATCCGAAGAATATTCACGTAACTCCTTATATTTATCCATAACTTTAGGAAACATATGCAGGGCCTGATCAAAATTCTGCTCATCTTTTAATTTATGAACTTTCTTAAGCAAACTATCCAGCTCACTCATTACTAACTTGCAATTAAACTCTTTCAAAAGTTTTTTCCGTTTAGAATTAACAAAGCCAAAATAACTAGGAGAGATTCCAGAGGTTTCATTAAGTAAATATTCAACTTCATTCAGACCATCCCTCATTAAATCTATATCATCTCCCTTAACTAATAAATCTAATTCTTCCAACTTCAAATACAAAATTAATTGATTCATCAAAGAGTTAAATTCGCTTTCATACATAGATTGTTTCTCAGAATCCATTAAATCATAATAATCTTTCAACCTATCATACCTAGCTAAGGCCATATCGTGATTCCCTTTATCTAACATCCACCTAATTTTCTTAGCGTAAGCAACAAAACTATCTTTTCTTTTCTTAAAAAACATAACTTACTTTAAAAATAGAGTTTTATAAAACTTACTCATAATAGTTAAAAATTCAGTTTAAACTTCCTAATTATATTATCAAGGTAAATTTCACAATTAATATTCAAAAAATTCTATCTATGAATAAGAGCTATGTCTGGCTCAGTAGGTAGCAAAACTTTCTTACAAGGTAAAAATGTAGGATCTCCACTCCATTCACCATCTATTTCTCCTACCCTAATTACACCCGAAAGTGTTGGGTCAGTTATCCAAACATCGCCAGTGTATCCATTAAAACAAAACTTACCTCCTTGTATAGTACTAAGTGAATCATGGCCCATCAAACCAAACCAGGTATTATTTTCAGCCACACTATTTTTTAAAACAGAAGATCCACTAACTATAATGCCATACTCATTATCAACAACAGCAACATTTTCAACAAAAGAATTTTCATCGAGAGCAAACCCATACAAACTATTTCCACTAGATAAACTATCATAGACTTTAGCATCTCCAAAAACAGAAAAACCGACAACATTATCCTCTGCCAAAGAAGAATAAATTATATTTTCTTCTCCAACAATAAATCCTACCGAATTTCCCCTAGCAATGCTATTAGAAACTATTGACACGCCCAAAATAGTAAAATCAAAACCAGTATAGATATTATTTTCAGCTAAACTATTATCAATGCTAGCATTATGTCTCAATATATACCCAAATCTATTTTCTTTTGCTAAACTATCATATATCCCAGAATCTGTAAACAACCAATACCCTGCACTATTGTTAATTGCACTCCCATTATAAACTTCGGCAAAGGCTTCTAATGCAAATCCCCCACCATTATTACTCGCTGCAGAATTATAAGCTTTTGAAGAATCACGTAATTCAAATCCTATAGTAGAATACCAAGTTCCATCATGTGTAAAAAACCCAGTAGCAAGGCTATCATAAACTTCCGCAAAATCGGTCAATAAAAAATTATAGAACTTCTTTTCAACTATGCAATTTTTAATTATAGAGTTTTCCGTTCCAATAATTCCAGCATAGCCTTCTTCATGTGAATAGATTCCTGTAAGTTTATTATTGTTGCAATCTAAATAAAAACCATTTCCTTTAAGGATTATAGAATAATTAAAATCTACATTTTCCATTAGTTCAACACACTCTCCAGAATCTCCAAAAGTGACATCAGAAGTATATTTGTCAAAATCTGACTGATACAATTGAATGCATCCTATTTTTGGAAAAGCACCACCATATTTCACAGACTTTACTAAGATTTCAGAAATGATAGGTTCAGAGAAATCCTGAAAAATTTCTCCTAGATGTAATTGCTCAGTTCTATTAATATTTTCATATTGTTCTAATTCAGGGCTTTTATTCACACTTGATTGATTTCCAAAAAAAATAACTAAGATTACTAATAAAATTAACGACGCTACCAGTATCAAACTCTTTTTCATAACTAAATCAAATTAATCTAATATATAAAACTTACTCATATCCGCCCATTCCAGGAGGCATTGGTCCTTGATTACCAGCCTTACCAGAAGCAGCAATCACATCATCAATCCGAAGTATCATTTCTGAAACTTCAGATGCACTCTTAACAGCTTGAGTCTTAATTTTCAAAGGTTCAATTACACCACTTAACCAAGAATCAACAACCTTACCAGAAAAAACATCTATACCGGCCCATTTATCCCCAGAATCATGTCTAGCTTTCAACTCAGTTAAAATATCAATTGGATCGATTCCAGCATTCTCAGCCAACGTAACTGGAATAACTTCCATACTATCAGCAAAGGCCAAAACAGCTAACTGCTCACGGCCAGATAATGAATTAGCAAACTCACGAAGTCTTTTACTCAATTCAATCTCAACAGAGCCAGCACCACCAACAACCTTTCCATTTCTCAAAGCAGCGGCCAAATCTCCTAAAGCATCCTGAATAGCCCTTTCAACTTCATCAACAACATGTTCAGTTCCACCTCGAACTAAAATAGTAACAGCTTTCGGATTCTCACACCCAGTAATATAAGTAAACTCTTCATCTCCAATCTTAACTTCTTCAACAATACCTGATTTACCCAAATCACTTTCATTTAAATCTTTTAAATTACTAATTACCTTAGCACCAGTGGCCAAAGCTAATTTTTTCATATCTGATTGTTTAACTCTACGAACAGCATAAACTCCAGCCTTAGCCAAATAATGTTGTGCTAAATCATCAATTCCTTTTTGTGAAACTAAAACATTAGCTCCAGAAGCAATAACCTTGTCAGCCATATTCTTAATCATTCTCTCTTCTTGCTCAATAAAGGCTTGCATCTGCTCAGGATTAGTTATTTGAATTTTTGCATCAATCTCAGTATCTTTTATCTCTAAAGGGATATCAATTAAAGCAATTTTGGCCTCAGATATTTTTGAAGGCATCTCGCTATGTAATTTTTCTTTATCCAAAACAATTCCCTGAATTAAAGAAGAATCTTCAACGCCGCCACCAACTTTTTTCTCAACTTTAATATTATCTAAATCAATCTTATCACTTCTAACTTGCTTTACAGCTGAAACAGTAATTTTAGCTAATTTTTCTTTAGAAGCCTCTGCCCCTTTTCCGGTCATAGCAGTCATAGCTATCTTCTCTAAAGTATCATTATCCTCAAAAGAAACATTTTCAGCCAGCTCATTTAAAATTTCCTGAGCTTTTTCTTCAGCTAACCTAATACCCTTAGCAACAACCGTAGGATGGATATTTTTTTCTAATAAACTCTCGGCATTCTTTAGTAATTCTCCAGCAAAAACAACAGCACTAGTAGTACCATCTCCAACTTCATCCTCTTGAGTCTTGGCAATCTCAACAATCATCTTAGCAGCAGGGTGTTCAATTTGCATTTCTTCTAATATAGTAACACCATCGTTAGTAATAACAACATCACCCATAGAATCAACCAACATCTTATCCATCCCCTTAGGACCTAAAGTAGATCTAACAGTCTCAGCCACTAATTTTGCAGCCATAATATTATTTCTCTGAGCTTCTTTTCCATAAGTCCTCTGATTTCCCTCAGAAAGGATATATACTGGTTGTTTTTCTTCTGCCATAATAGTTGGCAAATCTAGGTTCGTTTATAAATGTTTTGAATAACAAAACCCTTATTAATTTCAACCAACTCAATATAAACATGAAAACCGGCGTAAAAGTTATGGATGCTATGACCAAGGCTCCAGTAATAGTAAGCCCAAACGAAAGCTTACTAGATTGTGCCAACAAAATGACAAAAAGCGATATTGGAAGCCTCATAGTGGCAGAAGATGGAATTTTATTAGGAATCTTAACAGAAAAAGACTTTGTAAAAAAAGTAGTAGCCAGAAATTTAGATTTAAAACAAACAAAAGCAAAAGAGGTCATGTCTACTAAAATGATTAAAATCTCTCCAGAGATGGATTTATACGATGCAATATTATTAATGTCAAGAGAAGAAAAAAGAAGACTCCCAGTAACAAAAGGAGAGAGAATAATTGGATTATTAACATATAAAGATTTACTAAAAATCCAACCAGATTTATATGATATCTTCATAGAAAACTTCAAAATAAGAGAAGAAGAAACAAAGAGAAACATGTTATAAAAACATTTATTAACCCCATTCTTCTAATTTCTAACAGATGAGATCTATAATAGTAACTCCAAAGCCAGGACCAGGATATATAATCCGAGAAAAAGGAGTTCATAACTTAAAAAAGATTTTAGCAGAAGTAAAATCATGGAGTGACGATAATCAATATGATTTCTACGAAAAATCAAGAAAAAATAAACCAAAAGGAATAGGACATAAATTAGAATTAAAATGGCTCTTAGAAAGAAAAATAACCGAATTTATTAGGTTTAATATAGAAATAAACTACGTAGTATTAGATTTGGTTCCAACCGGAGAGGATTTAGTATCTGGAAGTTTAGAAGTAACTATCGAAGCAGAAGTAATTATAGACTATCAAGATCAATGGGCAGGGTCAAAATTCAAAAATTTCCTTCTAGATTTATACGAAAATATATTTTACAAAGGGACAATAGATAGATACAAGGATAAGCTAGATGCAGAGGTAAAAGAATTAAGAGATGTAATAAAAGACATTCTAGAATTCCACAAGTAAAAAGAAAAATTTATTAAACCCATTAACAAAATTAATTAACATGGCAGACAACGAAACAATAGTTCCTAGCTTAAAAATAGTACACAAAGGCCTATTTGATATGGGAGATATTTATGCAAATATAAAACACTGGTTATACTTAAATGGATATGGAGAAGAAAACAGAAATTTTCAAGAGATAAAATATGTAGAGAGAATAAAGGGAGATGCAAAACAAATAGAAAGCAAGTGGCTTGCAAGAAAAGAAGTAACTGGCTATTTTGCAAATTTATTTGAAATAACTTTCTTTGTAATCGGAATGGTTGACGCAGAAACAGAAAGAGAAGGAAAAAAAGTAAAGGCCCATTCCGGACAAGTAACAATAGGAATCAAAGCAATCCTAATAAAAGACAAAAAAAGCACCTGGAATCCATTACTAAAAAGTTTCTACGAAAGATTCATCATTCCAGACAGGTTAGAAACATATAGGGGAGCAATTTATGGAAAGGCATTCGCACTCCATGATGAAATAAAGGCCTACTTGGGAATCCAATACTAAAGAAAAACTTTATATACTTATTTTCTAAAATTATAAAACATATGGTAAATGTTGATTCGGTAGTCAGGGATTTGAAAATAGAAAAAAAGGCTCAATTCGACATGATTGACTTATATAAAACAATGAAATCCTGGTTTGACCTCCACGAATATAAGTTTGCTGAGAAACAATATCAAGAAGAAGTAAAGGGAGACAAAAAATCTATAAGTATAGTTTGGGATGGAGAAAAAGATGTAAACGAGTATACCAGATTTAAGCTAGCCGTATCAATATCACTAAAAAATTATGAATTTATAGAAACAAAAAAAGGGAAAATAGTCGAAGGAAGTTTAGTCATAAAATTCGGAGCAGTAGTAAGATCAGATTATGAAAATAGATGGGAAAAAAGCCCAGTAATGGTTTTCTTCAGAGGGATATTTGATAAATTTATAGCCTCCAATAAAAAAGAAAGGTATGAAAAAGAGCTAAAAGAAGACGCATATGATATATTCCATAGAACAAAAGCATACTTAAATCTACATAAATTTAGATAAACCAAACCTTTTTAAAGCCAAAATTAAACCTTTTTACTAAGCCCGGTAAGAGAATTTACCAAATGGAGCATACGATGTAACCATCAAGCTATGAGCTTTGGGGTTAGTATCGGGCTACAAACCTTAAAAAGAACAAAAATATCATATTCACAAAAAATATCATATTCATTTAACATTTTATGTAAAAAAACCAACAATTTATGTAAAAACTTGTTCTTTTTGGTTTAGGAGGAAATTAAAATGGGAAAAATAGGCTTAGTAGCAGCTAAATATATAGTTCATGCCCTAATAACAACAGAAGGTACTGTAGATAGACCAGATGTAATTGGAGCAGTTTTCGGCCAAACAGAGGGCCTTTTAGGAGAGGAGCTTGAATTAAGAGAGCTACAAAGAAATGGAAAAATAGGAAGAATTGAAGTAAATATAGTAACAAAAGCTGGAAAAGCTTCAGGAGACATAATTATACCATCATCTTTAGACAAAGCAGAAACAGCCATAATCGCAGCAGCTTTAGAAACAATACAAAGAATAGGTCCATGTAATGCAACAGTCAAGATTAAACAAATTGAGGATGTTAGAACCTCAAAAAGGTCTTACGTTCTAGATAGAGCAAAAGAACTTTTAAAAGAATTCACAGACAATGTCTTGCCAGATTCTCAAGAAATGACAGATGAAGTATCTAATTCAGTGAGAATGATGGAACTTGTTGAGTATGGAAAAGATAGATTAGCCGCTGGACCCTTCATAGATGAATCGAGCGACATACTCATAGTTGAAGGAAGAGCCGATGTAATAAATTTATTAAAAAACGGTATAAAAAACGGTATCGCCTTAAACGGAACATCTATCCCTCAAACAATAGTTGACTTATGTAAGAAAAAAGAAGTCACTATATTTGTTGATGGAGATCGTGGAGGAGATTTAATAATAAAGGAACTATCTGCAGTCGCAGAAATTGATTACATAATAAAAGCTCCAGATGGAAAAGAAGTCGAAGAGTTAACAAAAAAGGAAATAAATAAAGCATTAAGAGGAAAAGTTGCTCCAGGGCAAGAGAAGACAGAAGTACAAAAACCAAAGAAAAAAATAGAAAGAGTCTCAACGCCAAGGAAACCTACAGTAAGGAGAACAGAAGTAAAACCAAGAGCTCCAGTAAGAAAAAAAAGCATTCCTCAGAAAGAAGCAGAAACTTATAAAAAAATGCTAGATGATTTAGTCGGAACAAGAGGAGCCTATATACTAGATGAAGAAGCAAACATTCTAGGGAAGGTTCCAACTTCAGAATTAAAAACAACAATTAGAAGTCTAAGAACTGGAATAAAAACAGTAATTTTCGATGGAGAAATAGATTTAGATTTGCTAAAACTGGCAGAAAGAGTGAAAATAAAAAATCTAATAGCAATGACTTCAAAAGTATCTGGAAATCCAAAAGTAAACATAATTACAAAGGAAGATTTATAATAGAAAGATTAATAAAATAATCTTCCCATTTTTTTCTTTATGAAAAGAAAGATATTAATAAAAATTATTCCAATTCTAATGATTATCTCATTTGTTATAGTCATAGCTAATTACTCATATGAATTTGACTGCAAAGAAAACAAAGCGTGCTACGATAGACACTTAGAAAGTTGTAAAAAAACAAAACTAACAATTAACGATGAAGGTTCAACTTTCTCATATCAAATACTAAGAGAGCAAGATGGAAGATGTCTAACAAAAGTTACATTATTAGACATGCCACAAGAAGCAGACGAAACCTCTAAACAACTATTTGAAGGAAAATCAATGATATGCTCCTTAGAAAAAGGCTCCACGTTTAATGCAGAAATTTTATCTTCTTGTTCAGGTCCTTTAAAAGAATCTATATATGAATTAACCATACAAAAAATGTATGATATTTTAGCTAGAAGTCTTGGCGACATATTAGAAGAATTATAAGTACAGGCATCCCGAAATCGACAAGAAAACCGACCATCAGCTTAACCCCAGTTTTTCCTCCCCTTTGCTACTCACAAGCGCCAATATTTAAGATAAAGGCTGCTCCATTCCTGGTCTGACCTGGTTCTCAAAAACACCGACCCTGTAAGACAAAAGATCAATGTACGAACTGAGACCGATAATCAATTCTCGAGCCTCAATCAGGCATTCATCCCGCCATATAGCCCATTTGCGGTATAGGTAAGGGCTAACTACCCAACTAGCCTGCAATCATTCTAAAAAAGGACAGTTTTTAAAGATGCCGATTTTACAAAAATAACATGGATTTCCCAAAACTAGTAGGAGAAGAAATACTAAAAAGAAAACCTAAAGATAGAAAGGAAATCCTCAGATTAAGAGACTCTCTAGCGAAGATACACAAACCAAAAAAGCTTCCAAGTCTAATCCAAATATTAATCTCAATGCCAGTAGAAAAAATAAAAATCCTAAAACCATTACTACTTTCAAAACCAACTAGAACTATGTCAGGGGTTTCTCCAATAGCAATCATGACAAAACCAATGCCATGCCCTCACGGAAAGTGTATTTATTGCCCAGGGGGAATAGGATCTCCCTTTGGAGATGTCCCACAATCATACATGGGAACAGAACCAGCCACAATGAGAGGCATAAGAAACAACTATGATCCTTACTTACAAATTTTTAATAGAATAGAGCAATACGTTTTATTAGGCCACACTTTCGATAAAATAGAGTTAATAATTATGGGAGGGACTTTTCCCTCATTTCCAAAAAAGTATCAAGAAGAATTTGTAAAATACTCTTTCAAAGCGATGAACGACTTCTCAGATATATTCTTCAACAAAAACGGAGAATTCAACTATAACAAATTCAAAGAATTCTTCGAGTTACCATGCGAAAACTTCGAAAATAAAGAGAGAACAAAAAGAATTCAAGAAAAACTAAAAAAACTAAAAAAAACATGTACTCTAAAAAAAGAACAAGAAAAAAATGAATCCTCTTTCATTAGGTGTGTTGCCCTATGTATAGAAACTAAACCAGACTGGGGGTTACTAGAACATGGAAATCAAATGCTAAAGCTAGGTTGCACAAGAGTAGAACTAGGAATACAATCTGTTTATGAAGATGTAATAAAACATGCCCACAGAGGCCACACTATAAAAGATACAAAGGATTCAATAAGAATACTAAAAGATTTAGGATTTAAGGTAGCGGGGCACTACATGCCAGGCCTACCATTAACAACTAAAAAAAGAGATTTAGAAGGAATGAAACAACTATTTTCAAACGAAGATTTCAAACCAGACATGCTAAAAATATATCCAACAATGGTTTCCAAAGGAACTCCCCTATATGCAGATTACAAACAAAAGAAATTCAAACCTCTAACGACAAAAGAAGCTGCAAAATTAATAATAGAATTCAAAAAACACGTTCCAGAGTATTGTAGAATAATGAGAATTCAAAGAGATGTTCCAACAAAACAATGGGCTTCAGGGGTAGACATAACAAACTTCAGACAACACATATTCCAGAATAATGACATAAAATGCAGATGTATTCGTTGTAGGGAACCACGCGGTAGAAAAATAGATTGGAACAAAGTAAAAGTAAAAGTAAATGAATATAACGCGTCAGAGGGTAAGGAATTTTTCATCTCCGCAGAAGATACAAAAAATGATATTTTAATAGGATTCACAAGAATGCGTTTTCCAAACAAACCACTAAGAAAAGAAATAACAAAAAACTCCGCCTTAATAAGGGAATTACATGTTTATGGAACAGCAACTGCCTTGGGAGGAGAAGGCTTAGTACAACATAAAGGGATAGGGAAAAAATTGCTAAAGAAAGCAGAAAGTATAGCAAAACAGAATAAAAAGGAAAAAATAATAATAATCTCTGGAGTAGGGGTAAGACCTTACTACTACAAACTAAACTACAAAAAAGAAGGGCCATATGTTTCTAAATTAATAAAATAGAAAGTCTTAAATCAATATAATTTCTAAAAATACTATGATAGAACTAGGTGGAAATATAAATTTAGAAAACTTCGAAGCAGTAGAGCCTGGACAATTAATAGTAATCAGAAAAGTAGTGGGAAACTACACTAAAAAAATCTCTGAAAAGCATGAAGATTTCAAAAAAATAACAGTTTCAATTATACCAGAAACAAAATATAAAATAAAAGTAACTCTAGAACTCACAGAAACAAAAGAAGCAGAAGCAGAGAATTCAAACATATTCTTCGCCCTAGACCAAGCATTAGCAAAAGTTTCTTAATAAAAACCTTTATAAATAAAATTTATTCCCTTTATTTTACAATGAAACGAGTAGGTGGATTCAGAAGGAAGACTAGGCACAAGCTTAAGAAGAATTTAAGGGCTAAAGGAAAAATTAGCATTAGAAAATTCTTCCAAAAGTTCAAAGAAGGAGATCAAGTTTATCTAGTAGCAGAACCAGCAAATCATAAGGGAATGTACCACCCAAGGTTCCACGGAAAGGCAGGAATCATAAAAGATAAACAAGGATCAAATTATTATGTTCAAATAAAAGATGGAAACAAAACAAAAACCATCTTGACACACCCAACACACTTAAAGAAAAGATAAAATGGAAATAATAGAACAAACCCCCCTAAGCATCCATGAGATGAAAGAACAAGTAGAAATGATGAAAAAGCGAGATAAAGAGCTAAACTTTAGAGCAAAAAAAGTGGAGAATTATCTAAGCAGTACTCCCAAAACAAAAGCTTATAAAGAATTGAAACAATCATTAATATCATTGGGGATAACAAGATTAAGAGAAAAACATATTGCTCTAATAGTAAACATACTCCCTGAAGACATTGACAGCCTAAGAATAATACTAAGCGGAGAAAACTTAACGCTAAAACAGGAAGATTTAGATAAAATCGTAGAAACAGTGAAAAAACATGCTTAACGAAATAAATGGTACCAACGGCAAAAGAAGAAAGTGCAATTATTTTGGATTTCCTACCCAACGGATATCCATTCGACAGCAGGCCTTCACATCAGAAGACTGCCGTAGCGCAAGCAATTGGTCGTGATCATTTTACCCTTCTAGAATTAGTTCCAAAAAAAGATAAATTCTTAAGTCCTTACGAAGAAGTTTACATTGGAGATAAAGAAAGAGAGAAAGTTCACCATATTATAGGAAAAATAGAGCTTGCCAAACTAACTCAGACCGCCCAAATGGAACTAGAAATAGTAATAAAAGACCTTATAACGAAAAACGAAAAAATATTTATAGGATTCTTCAATAAAGCAGGGCCAATAAACACAAGAATTCATCAATTAGAGCTCCTACCAGGGGTTGGAAAAAGACATACAAGAGAAATAATAGACGCAAGAGACGAAAAAGAATTCGAAACGTTCGAAGATATAAAGAATAGAGTAAAGCTATTGCCAGATCCTCTTCAAATAATTGTAAGAAGAATTTTCACAGAATTAAATAACGAAGACAAACACCGGCTATTTGTACAAACATAAACTTTAAAAAGGGACGAAGAGCAACAAAACAGAGAATGGAAGAAAAATTAAAATACATTGTGAGAGTTATATCGACAGATTTAATTGGAAAGGACGCATTAATCCACTCACTAACAAAAATAAAAGGAGTAAGTTACTCTATGTCCAACGCAATTTGTGCTTCTTTAAAACTAGATAAAAACAAAAAAACAGGATCATTAAAAGATGAAGAAGTCAAAAAAATAGAAGAAGTCATAAAATCCCCAAAAAATATTCCAACGTGGTTACTAAACAGGCAAAAAGACCCAGATTCTGGTGAAGATAGACATCTGGCAACATCTGACTTGAAACTAAGAAAAGAATTTGATATTAAAAGATTAAGAAAAATAAAATCCTACAGAGGTTTCAGACATGGTGTTGGACTCCCATCAAGAGGACAAAGAACAAAATCAAACTTTAGAAAAGGAAAATCACTTGGAGTAAAGAGAAAGAAGAAATAAAATGGGCCAAACAAAAAGAATACGAAAAAAGTATGAGACTCCGAGTCACCCTTGGCAGAGGGAAAGAATTCTTGAAGAAAAAGAGATGGTTAAAGAATACGGACTAAAAAATAAAAAAGAGATTTGGAAGTCCGCATCAAAGTTAAAATCAGCAAGAGCCCAAGTAAAAAAAATAATTGCTAATATTCATTCTGAACAGAGTGCAAAGGAAAAAGAACATTTATTAAACAAATTAATAAGGTATGGAATTATCTCAAAAGATTCAAAGCTAGAAGATATTCTAGATTTAAAGGCAAAAGAATTTCTTGAAAGAAGATTACAAACAATAATACTTAGAAAAAACTTAGCAAGATCTTCAAAACAAGCCAGGCAATTTATTAGCCACGGTCATATTCTAATAAATGGAAAAAAAGTAACAGCACCCTCCTATTTAGTTTCAAAAGAAGAAGAATCAAAAATTGAATTCAAGCCTCTTTCTCCATTATCAAAAGCAGATCATCCAGAAAGAACTATAAAAGAAAAACTAGAAAAGGAAAAAAAAGAAAAGATAATAGAACAACCTAAGACTGAAGAAAAACCAGCAGAAGAGGCTCCAAAGATCGAAGAACCAAAAGCAATCGAGGTAAAAAATGGATAGACCCCAAAAAAAATTAAGGTGGGGCATTGCCCATATATATTCATCCTATAACAATACCATCATTCATATAACTGACATAACAGGGACAGAAACAATTTCAAAGTCCTCAGGAGGAATGATAACTAAAGTCCATAGGTTAGAGTCAAGTCCAACAATAGCTATGTCTGCAGCAAAAATGGCGGCAGAAGGAGCAATTGAAAAAGGAATAACCGCAATCCATATAAAAGTTAAAGCACCTGGGGGACACAACGGACCAATGTCAACAGGACCTGGTGCTCAAGCAGCAATAAGAACCCTAACAAGAGCAGGGCTAAGAATAGGAAACATAGAGGAAGTAACTCCAATTCCACACGATGGGTGTAGGAAAAAGGGAGGAAAAAGAGGAAGAAGACCATAAAAATGGAAATAAAAACTATAAGCCAAGATAAAGAAAAACTAGTATTTGAAATATCTGGAATAAATGATGTTCAAGCTAATACCCTAAGAAGATTAATAGTAGCAGAGATTCCAACAATGGCAATCCAGGAAGTAGAGATTATAAAAAATGATTCGGCATTATATGATGAGATCATATCTCACAGACTAGGATTAACTCCTTTAGAAGCAGACCTAAAAACATACAATCTAAAAGAGAGATGTACTTGTAAGGAAAAGGGATGTGCAAAATGCCAAGTAAAATTAACCCTAGAAGAAGAAGGACCAGCAATAATAAACGCTTCAAGTCTAAAATCAAAAGACCCATCAGTAAAACCTGTACTTGAAAAAATGCCAATTGTTCACTTAATAGAAGATCAAAAAATCAAGTTAATAGCAACAGCAGAGTTAGGAAAAGGAAAAGTACATATGAAGTTCTCCCCAGGGATAGCAGTGTACAAAAATAAACCAACTCTAAAAATAACAAAAGATGAAAAAATAATAAACAAGTACAAAGATTTGATCCCAAAAAGAGCATTCAAAAATAATAATCTAGAAGAGAAACAGATATTAGAAAACAATTTATACGAAGCAATTGAATCAATCTCTCAAGATTTAATAAAGGTAGATTACCAAGAAGATTCATTTATTTTCACAATAGAATCTTTTGGGCAATCAAGTCCACAAGACATGTTCAAAAATGCAATAAAAGAATTTGATTATAAACTAGATGAATTTGCCAAAGAATTAAAATACTCAAAAAAGAAAAAGATTTCAAAAATACTAAAGAAATGAAAACAAATCAAATAAAAGAAAAACTAATAGAAGAACTTAAAGCTCACTCAACTAAAGAGAAGTCTAATTTTTGGAAAAGAATAGCAAAAGAGCTTCAAAGGTCAACTAGAAAAACAAGGGAAGTAAATCTAGACAAATTAGATAAGCATACAAAAGAAAATGAAACAGTAATTGTTCCTGGAAAAATACTAGGCAAAGGAGAGTTAACCCATAAAATAACTGTAGCTGCTTTTTCAATTACAGAAACTGCAAAAGAAAAACTAAAAAACAACTTAATTTCAATTCATGATTTAATAGAAAAAGACCCAAAAGGAAAAAACACGAGGATAATAGGTTAAAATGACAGTAATAGATGTTACCGATTCAATTGTAGGAAGATTTTCAACAGTAGTGGCAAAAAGAGCTCTAATGGGAGAAGATATAAACCTAGTTAACTGTGAGAAAGCAATAATAACAGGAGATAAAGTTTCCACATATAAAAAATATAAAGAGCAAGATAAGAGAGGAAATCCTCTAAAAGGACCATATTTACCAAAAATGCCAGACAGATTTATAAGAAGATCAATTAGAGGTATGCTACCATACAAACAAGAAAAAGGAGAAAAAGCATTCAAAAAAATAATGTGCCATATAGGTGTTCCAGAAAAGTTTTCAAAAGAAAAGATAGAAACCATTCCTTCTTCAAGCATAACAAAAAGTAAAACTTTTAAATATATCTCAGTAGGCAAATTATGTCAACTACTTAAAAAATGAAAGCAATACATAAGAGTGGAAAGAGAAAGACATCAATAGCAAAAGCTACCTTAAATCAAGGGAAAGGGACAGTCAGAATAAACTCTAAATTATTAGAAAATCATACTCCAGAAATAGCAAAAATGAAAATAATGGAGCCTCTATTACTCGCAGGAGATCAAATAAAAGGTTTCAATATTAGTGTGAGTGTTAACGGAGGAGGATGGTCTTCACAAGCAGATGCTTCAAGATTAGCAATAGCAAGATGTTTAGTAGAAACAAATAAAAACCTAAAGAAAAAGTTTTTAGACTACGACAGACATTTATTAGTTGCAGATACCAGAAGAAAAGAAACATGTAAACCAAACGACTCTAAAGCTAGAGCAAAAAGACAAAAAAGTTATAGATAAAATGATAATACCAATAAGATGCTTCAGTTGTGGAAAACCCGTGGGTCACCTATGGAAATCCTACAAGGAAAAGCTAGAAAAAAACGAAGAACCTAAAAAAGCTTTAGACGAATTAGGCCTAGAAAGATACTGTTGCAGAGCTTTATTCTTAGGGCACATTGATTTGCTAGAAAAAGTATCTCAGTTTAAGAAATTCTAACTATATTTTCTTCTTTAACAATCCTTTTAAAACTCTAAAGAATAAAGTTCCTATGAGATCAGACTACTGGCTACAAACTAGACTAGAAAGAATTTGGAATGTATTAATGCCAGAAGTAAAAATACTAAATCAAGTAAACATAAAATTTAAAGGAAATTGGAAAACAAAGTTTGGCCATATAAAAAGATTAAAAGACGGTTCAACAGAAATAATCGTAAACAATCTATTTAGAAACGAGCAAGTTCCTGAATTTATAATAGATACAACAATAGCACACGAATTAATCCATTACATGCATGGCTTTCACTCTCCATTACCAAAACAATTCAGATATCCTCATCAAGGAGGGATAGTGGACAAAGAATTAAAAAATAGAGGTTTCTCTTTTCTACTAAAACTAGAAAAAGATTGGATAAAAAATAAATGGTGGACTACTTATCCTTTGTTGAAAGAGGAAATCTCATAAATTTCTTACACTCTAAACAATAATAAACTACTTTCTTCCCTTTAATTCTAACTCTTAAATTCTTGCCAGGCTTCAAATATGAATAACAATGCTTACAGAACTTTCTTTTATAACCCCTAGGCATTCTCAAATTAAGCTTCATGGCAATCTTTCTAGCTAAATTAACATACCGGTTAGCCAGTTTTTTGTCTTTAGAAAAAACTTTATCTGCTTCAGAAAATAATTTTTTTATTCTCTCCCTAGCTACTTCTTTATTATCCATAAAATTAAATTAAAATTCAACTATAAAAAGATTATGAAAACAGGCAACTTTCCTGAGTTCCCGCACAACAATGCAGTACAATCAGGAACGTAAGTTTGCTTGACTTCCGTGTTCGAAATGAGTACGGGTATCTCCAAACCACTATGATCGCCTTGAAAATAAAACAAATTAACTATTTATAAAAGTATTGATTATCAACTATATCTTCAGATCTAATCCTATAGGCATCTCGCATCCCACACATCATCCCAATTCTTTGTCCCTTATCCAATTTAGAATAGCCAGGAGGCAATATCATCCCATTCATCTCATGAAAATCTCTTATCCAACGATCTACTCCAGCTTTGGTTTCCATAAACTCAAAATTAGTCCTACCCGGGATTCTATACTCTCTTAGTTCTTCAGTATCCTCAGCATCTTCTAAAAAAAGTTCAAGCTGCACTCCGGACTCTCCATTAGACACCATCTTAAGAAAGAAAAAATTACACCATTTTTAAGTCTTTCGAAACTTTATCAACCTCAGAAATCAAATCCGGACCAATACCCAAACAAGTAACAGTTCCAGGTTTCAACTCAGTTTTACCAGCATCCCTAATCAAAGCATTAACTAACCCTAACTCATCTGCAAATCTTTTATATTTTAACAATTCTTTCTCATTATCAACTTTCAAAATAACTTTCTTCATTCCCTTCCCTCTCCAAGACTTAACTTTATTCGTATCCGATTTCAAAGTAGCCTCAACACTTGCATGGCTCACCTGGCTAGAAAGCTTACCCTTAGAGAGCTTCAAATCCTTTCTAACTAAAATAACTTGTTTATACTCACCCATTCTTCTTAACTTTAGTTTCAACTTTCCTTAGCACTTTATGTAGTGCTTTATGCAACTCCCAATCATCATCCTTAACATTAATCAAATTCTCAGGAGCCTGAACCTTAGCATGAAAAGAATACTTGCTTCTCTCTCCAGCCTTATTATGCTTCTTTGCATGAATCCTTAAAGTTCCTGGTAAATCTCTTTCAATTTTCTCATAGTATTTCTTAGTATATTCCTCAATCTGCAATCTCTCTTCATCGTTAAAATCTTTTAACCCTAAAATTTGAATATTCTCATCCATTTTAATTAATAAAGAAGTACCAACTATTTATTTCTTTCTATTAAAAAAGTAAAATCCTACCAAAAGCAAAAATACTAAAAAAATGGAAAAACTACCCATGAAAGGAACATTCTCAGAAACCAAGAAACACTCTTCTGTGCTAGTGGTGGATCCACTCCCAATTATATGAATAACATCAACCTCTCCAATGCCATCAGAACAATCCTGTCCAACCGGACAAGCACACTCTCCATAAATACTATTAACCAACACTCCTCCGCTACCTGAAGGAACACACTCACTACAAACACTATTACACTCAAATCCTGGATCACAAGTTCCAATATCACAAAATTCCGTATATGGGGGAGTACTATCTACAACTCCATCTCCACACTCAAGTTGGCAACCAGGGAAAGAGCAACCATCTCCATCCTCTGTATTTTCATCATCGCATCCTTCGCTTCCCTCTTGTCTACCATTGCCACATACCTCTCCCTCAGCAAGACAAAGACAAGTATTCGGACTACAAAGATTTCCATCACAGGCATCATCATCACCTAAAAATAAATAATTTGGATTTGCTACAAACCCTCCCTCACCATCAGGATTCGGCCCAACATAGGAACCATAAAGAGCATCACATTCCTCCCCACTACCAGGATTAACAACAAAATCTCCACAGCCTTGATTTTCCCCATAAGTACCAACAGTTTGGTCAACACAATAAAGCCCCTGCATCGGAACATCTATTGGTTCTTCATCAATATTATCATTAGCCAAGACTATAATATCTGTTTCTTTATCACAACAAAGAGTTCCTTCACTATCTGTAATTATATATTCATCCCTATCATCTCCGCAAGCCTCAGTCTCAAAGTCCTCTCTTAAAAATGTTCCCGGGTCATTATTATCATTAACAAATACAACAGTATTATCATATTCCCCATATGTATTTGGATTTGCCCCTTCCAACCATTGAACATTATCTTCAAATCCAGAGCATTCGCCATAAAAGTCATTAACATCATTCTCGCTAGTATCCAAATCAGATTGAGAAGCCGTAACACATTCATCAGGGGAACTAGGACCATTATCTTGGCAATAACTGGTAGAACTACCAATACAGGTATCATAACCAGAATTAGAAGAAGTACCACAATTTTCATCACACTGTGCAGCCGATCCTGAAGTAGTACAATCCACTTCTTCAGTTCCACTAGCAACATCTTTTCCATCCACCCAACTAGCAGAAACACCTGGAATAGAAGGTTGCCCATCACAAGAATATTTCTGCAAAGTATCTCCAACACAATAATCATAGTATGACGTTAACGGGCAATTTGAACTATCCCATCCACTAGCCTCCTCACTATTAGTAGTACACTTTCCATAATCAGAGGTAGTACCAAATTGAGATCTACAATAATCAATACACATTCCTCCTTCAATGATTCCGTCAGAATCATAACCAGGCAATAAAAGATTTGCTGGATATGATATAAAATTCATAAAGTTATTAACATCAGGATTACAATAATCTCCGGAATCAATAACAAAAGAAGACGTAATTGCAGCAGTATTTCCAGATTCAATACAGTACCCTCTCCTCAACATAAAACTTCCTTCTGCCCAGCCACAGTCTTGATTATATATGGAAGTAACACAAACTGAACCAATCGCATAATCTCCCTGACTAACATGAGGATCGGCATCCCTCAAAACATTAACACAGGCTCCAGAAATAGTAGAACCCGTACAATAGTGAAATCCATCAGGAGTTCCATCAGGATACGAAAGTGTAGTTGGATTATATGGGTCCGGACCAAAGCTATCATCTCCAACAGTTCCCCCAGTTACACTACATTCTGATCTAGTAGTTGCTTGTGGGCAAGGAACCATACCCTCACAGTCAAAATCACAATCAAAGGCAAATGAGTTATCCATATTAAAAGCATCACTAGGATCATAGCCAAAACAAGTAGCTGCATAAGAATCAAAACTAAATAAAGCTACACCTAAAACTAACAGCAATATCAACCTCTTCATAACAAAAAAATAAGAAAAGTACTATTTAAATCTTTCTAACTATTTCGTATGCAACTCGACAACATCCCCACTCTCTAAAACATGTTTCAGCCCACATTTCATTCCTTCATGTTTAGCAGATTTCCCCCAAACTCTAGCAAAATCAAATTTTTTAACAAAATCCTTATGAACATTTAAAGCCAAATCTCTAACAGAAGCTTTTTTCTTTAAAGCAACAGGAGGATAATCTTTTTCTCTCCCGGGAGTCTTAGTAAATACATACATTAATTTTAAAGAGTTCCAAATTTTATTTTTAATATGATATGGATCTTCTTTCATCTTAACAACAATTCTTTTTCCCTTTATTCCAACAGATTCCAACTCCCTGACAATAAACTTCTCTTCTTTCCTATCTTCAGCTAAAATAACAATTAGATCACTCCCTCGAATAATCCCTAAAAACATAGGGCCTTTCTCTTTGTCAGAAAAATTTTCAGTTATAGCGGGCATTTCAATAATTTGTATAGGGACTCCATCATGTTCCATAGTCCCAATCTCAGGCATTTTAGTAGTATATTCATAATCTGCAACCAATGGGCTAGCATGAGTAATTTTACTTAATAAAAAAGATTTTCCAGAATTTGTTTTTCCAATTAAAACCACCTGGGCAGCACCATCCTTCTTAATACTTAAACCACCACCTTTTCCTTTTTTGGCTAATTTTTCCTTCTCTAATAAAGCTTTATACTTAGAAATTCTCTGCTTAATTTCTTTTTCTAAATTTTCAGTGCCCTTATGTTTATTAAGAGTAGAGAGCATTTTCTGAGAACATTTAATTTTTTCAGATAAACCTTCAGCTTGTAAGTATTCCTTCTCAGCTTTCTGATATTCCGGAGAAACGTTTGTTGGCATAACTAGAAGAAAAAATACAAAATTAAAAAGCTTTCCATAACACTTTTAAACCAAAATAATACACTAAAATAAATGCAGGCGTGCCAGAGTGGTCAAATGGGGAGGACTCAAAATCCTTCGGCTTAGTGCCTACGCAGGTTCGAACCCTGTCGCCTGCACTTTTAAAATGAAATACAAGAAAATACTTCAAAGAGAAAACAAAAAGTTTTACTGGAGCGAAGGAGACCTCCATACTAATTTTGGGGTTATTAAAGAAAAAGACATAAAAACCAAATCAAAAGTTCTATCAAATACAAAAAAAGAATTCTCAGTTTATGATGCAAAATTCCCAGATAATCTAAAAAAAATAAAAAGAGCCCCACAAATAATGACTCCAAAAGACATTGGAAGAATTATAATAGAAACAGGAATAAATAAAAACTCAAAAGTTTTAGATTGTGGTGTTGGTTCCGGAATGCTAACAGCTTCACTAGCAAACATAGTAAAAAAAGTAATAGCTTATGAAAGAAGAGAAGACTTTATAAAAATAGCAAAGAAAAACTTTGAAAATTTAGGTTTAAAAAATATTCAAATAAAAAACAATGATATCTATGAAGGAATCGATGAAAAAGATTTAGATTTAATAACTTTAGATTTAGAAAAACCTCA
>Ga0233431_1001526_pt1 | contig 39641 bp, 23 predicted proteins | sample SI_118_April2016_FD_179867 | JGI IMG/M metagenome (GOLD analysis project Ga0233431, IMG submission 179867) | Seawater microbial communities from Saanich Inlet, British Columbia, Canada - SI_118_April2016_200_MG | ecosystem: Environmental > Aquatic > Marine > Inlet | place: Canada: British... | reverse complement strand
CCCCAAAAGCTTTTGGGCACACTTTGGGCACACCACGAAAAAGGGGCTACAGCGCAATTGCTGTAAACCCTTGTTTTTTATGGAGCCGCCTCCCGGACTCGAACCGGGGACCGCCTGATTACAAATCAGGTGCTCTACCAACTGAGCTAAAGCGGCTGAAATTCTCAAAATGACATAAGGAAAATAGAGGAAATCCCTTCTACGGGCAAGGTGAATACCGGGGGGATGTACTCCTGTGAAGGAAGGGCTTGTGGTGGATTGTATGGGTAAAAGGGCAAGTGAAGTAGTTTTTTTATAAGTGAACAAATGAGCAGTTTTTATTCTCCCAAATATTTATTTAATATAGATCTTATGTCAATTAAAATAGTTACATAATACTGTTATAATAATTCCCCGGACGACCGGGGAATTTACTGGATTTTCCCGGTTCAGGAGCCCTTCAAGTCGTACTTTTCGGCGGCAATCAGGCGAGCGAGGTCACCGCGAGGAAGGGGATCAGAGCCCGCCAGTTCGATATTCAGTTGAGCGGCCTGCAGTTTTTGCCGAATCTCTTCTCCGGCGAGAATCGCTTCGGGGGCGAAGCGCAGGTGGTCGTCGGTGCCAGGCCAAACACCGGTGGTAGCCAAGAACTGGGCGGCGGCCGAGGCCGGGTGGTCGAGTGGCAGGTCTTCGTACCAGTAGAGGGGACCCCCTTGTCGCAGGAGTTGCTGCTGGAAGGTGCGGAGTAGCTCGGGGTTATCCAGGACGGCGGCCGGTGCCTGCTGCTGGCCCAGGCAGAAGGCGGCCAGGGCGGCGGCGGATTCGCCGATGTTCCACTCGACCGGGTGGAGGCGGTAGCAGCCGTTGGTCATATGGGTGACGCCGATGTTTTTGCAGGCGGGCAGCAGGTTGGTCAGGTGCTGCGGGATCAGAGCGCCCAGGGGGATCTGGAACGGTTTGGTCGGGCCGGTGGCAGCGACGTCGCCGGGGACGCCGTGGATGTCGATCGGGTAGAGGCCCAGGCCGACGCTGTCGGCGAAGTGAGCGGCGCGGGCACCGGGTTGGAAACGGGCGAGGAGTTCCTGCTCGAGCACGGTTTTGCGCGCCACGATACGGCGTGATTCGCGCACGTAGGGATACTGGGAGAGGCCGTCGGCCGTGCCCAGAATATCGGGGCGGAGGCGCAGCTCGGGGTAGCCGTGTCCTTGACCGTCGTCGCGCGGGACTTCGGTTTGTAGCCAGTAGAGGAGACCGAGGGAGAGGTTTTTGGCGCGCTGCAGAAGGGCGGCCTGTTCTGCGGGAGGCTTGTCGATGATATTGCCCCCTTTGAAGTCGTTGCCGGACCAGTTGATCATCGCCAGGTCGCCGGCTACCTGATCGGGGGAAAAGTTGTCGGCGGCGAGAATGCGGCGGTAGGTCCAGAAGGGACCGGGCAGATCGGCAACTTCTTCGAAGACCTTGTAGGTCAGATCGCGACTGCCATAGCGCAGGGTGAGGGTGTAGGGCTGGTGGTCGCGGTTGTAGGCGTAGTCGGGAGGCTCGGGAATGGTGTGATTTTCGCCCGGGCGAAAATCGACGACGAAGGGGTAGGTGAAGGTCTGCACCAACTCGGGGGCGGGAGAGTCGTCGCGAGCGTCTGGCTCCCCTGTTTCGTCTTTCGATTCGGCACCGGTAACGTAGGGAATGCCGAGGTGGGGAAGGAGATCGCCCAACTCGGTGGCGTCCAGGTAGTAGGCGGCGCGGAAGCAGAGGTCGCGGTCGTAGTCGGGCTGGGCGGCGGTCACCGATTGGATTCGGTCTCCGGCTACCTGCGCGCTGGCTACCCGGGCGTGGTAGAAGATCTGCAGGCGTCCGGCCTCGACTTCGGGGAAGATCATATGGAGAATGGCGGAGAGACCGGCCTCGGGCTGGAAGCAGAGGCGACTGACCCAGCCGGCGCCGGGGTTGAGGAAGGGCGTAGAGCGGGCTTTTGCGGAGAGCTCGAACTGGTCGCTGTAGTAGGAGCGGATCCGGTTGCGGAACTCGTAGTAGAGGGCGGTGCCGCCAAAGGTCTCGATATACTGGTGCTCGTCGGGGGCGGAGACGCCCTGGGAGGTGCACTGGCCGCCGAGCCAGGGATTCTCTTCGGTCAGGCAGACCTTGTAGCCGGCGCGGGCGGCGGTGACGGCGGCGGCCACTCCGCCCAGGCCGCCGCCCAGGACCAGGATATCGCAGTCGATGTTGAGGGTTTCCACGGGAATTCGTTTCATTTGGGGGTGATGTAGGTGTGGGAAGAGCAGGAGAAAATATGGAAGTAAGGGGGGACGCTGGCAACTGTGGAAGGAGGGGGGAGCTTGATAGGCACGGCCGGGAAGCGTAACTTGGCTGGCGACCTGTAGACGACGAGGAGAAGATTATGAGTGAAACAAGCGAACAACTGGTCTATTTGCGGGGAGAGAAAGTGCCGGCCTCGCAGGCCCACATCGCCATCTACGACGCGGCCGTGGTGCTGGGAGCGACGGTGACCGACCTGGCCCGGACCTTTGAGCAACGGCTGTTTCGGTTGGAGGAGCACGTGGCGCGGTTTTATCGGTCGTGTCGGTACGCGCGCATCGAGCCGAGGATTTCGGCGGACGAAACAATGGGCATTTGCGAGGATCTGGTGGAGCACAACGCCGGCCTGCTGTCCTCGGACCGGGAGCTGGCGGTGGTGCTCTTTATCTCACCGGGAGAATTTGCGGTGTACGCCGGAGCGGCGGGAATGGCGGGGGACCAGCCACCCACCTTTTGCATTCACACCTTTCCGCTGCCGTTCGAGCTGTGGGCGAGATACTTCACCGAAGGGGTGCACGTGGTGACCCCGTCGATCCGCCACGTGCCGCCGCAGTGCGTGGACCCGAAGATCAAGTGCCGAAGTCGAATGCACTGGTGGCTGGCCGACCAGGAGGCGCACCAGGTCGATCCGAAGGCGGTGACGCTCTGCCTGGATCTGGAGGGGAACGTGACCGAGACGAGCGGCTCGAACTTCCTGATCGTGAAGGGGGAGGAGGTGATCAGCCCGAGTCCGCGCAATATTTTGCGGGGAATCAGCCTGGAGATGGTGGCCGAACTCTGCCCGGATCTGGGACTGCGGTTTGTGGAGCGGGATTTTCAGGTGTACGACGTGGTCAACGCCGACGAGGCAATGCTGTCGACCACCCCCTACTGTCTGGCACCGGTGACAAAGGTCAACGGGCTGCCGGTGGGAGAGGGGAAGCCGGGGGAGACGTTTGCGCGACTGATCGAGGCGTGGAGCGGGAAGGTGGGAGTGGATATCGTTGGGCAGGTGACGGGGAGGTAGCTCAGCGACGCGAAAGGTAGATCGAGGCCAGACGGGAGGCGGATTCTTCGACCTCCCGTCTGGCGTTCTGGAGGTCGGCCGGGGTGAAGCGGAAGGTGTGGGTGTCGTCCAGCGATGTGAAGTAGACGGTCGCCCGGTATTCGGATTGTTCGGGGTGGAGCTGTTGCAGACAGAGGGCGTAGAGGGCTAACTGCGGACGGTGGCGCTGTGCGGCGTCGGCTTTTTGGTCGGAGCGCAGACGGCCGGTCTTGTAGTCGGCGATTTCCCAGAGGGTGTCGTCTCCCTGGAAGAGGCAGTCGATGACGCCGTCGAGGGAGGCGGATTCCAGGCGCAGGGAGAAGGGATATTCGACGCGGGTGGTGGGCTCGGTGAGAAGGGGGATGCCGAAGGGGGAACGGCGGAAGCGATTCAAAAGGGAGATCAGGTCGCGACGGAAGCGCCGGGACAGCTCTTCCTCGGGAGGTGGAGAGGCGAGCAGGAGGCGGTCGACGCAGATTTGCAGATCCGCCTCGGGGTCGGCACAGAGCTCTTCGAGGGCGGCGTGGGCGAGTTCCCCGAAGAGCAGGGAACGGCGACGGGTGGAGTCGGGGTCGATCGGATTCCAGAGGGGAAGGCCTTGCAGAAATTGGCGGGCGTGCTCCTCGGGAGATGCGGCGAAGAGGAGCAGCTCGGTGGCGGCGAAGGAGGGCCGGAAATGCCCGTCTTCGAGGGGATGGAGAAACTGCAGGGCTTGCGGCCACTCGGCAGCCGTCGGCAGAGCGGGTGAATCCTCTTCGGCGCCGGCTTGGAGCTCTTCCAGCAGGGTTTGATAAGCCGGCTCGGTGCGGTCGGACGGGCGGGTCTCGACCGGCAGCTGGTCCGGGTCGGTGTAGATGCGAATGGGGAAAGTGGCGCCGTCGGCGCTGAAATGCTTCTCCCCTTTTTGCAAATCTCCGGTTTTCAGATTGCACCCCAGGCAAACCCAGGAGAGGCGGTCGCGAGCAGTCCCGAAGCTGAGGGATTGTTCGAGATGCTGGCCGAGGCGGCCGCTGAGCAGGAGGTGGTCGCGGGCCCGGGTGGTGGCAACGTAGAAGAGGCGCTTCTCCTCGGCCAGGGATTTGCGGCGGTGGCTGCCGCCGATCAACTGGCGCAAAAAGGAGGGCTGACGGCTGAACTCCTGCTCGGGATCGAGGACGCCGAAGCCGATGCCCAGCTGCGGGTCGACCAGAGCGGCGTCGGACTGGCGCAGATTGAACTCGCCGTCCAGATCGGGAACGAAGACGATGGGGAATTCCAGTCCTTTGGAGGCGTGGACGGTGAGGATCTGGACCGCGTCTCCGCCCTGGTCCAGGGCCGCTTCTCCCTCTTTATCCTCTTCTCCGGTCAGGAGGTCCAGGTGGGCGACAAAATCGGCCAGAGGGGCGGCGCCGGCGGTTTCGAAGGAACGGGCCAGAGAGAGGAGCTTGCGGATGTTGGCCACGGTCTGGTCGCCGCGCTCGCCGAAGCTCAGGAACCCCCAGGCGCCGGTCTCCTCGAGGATGTGGTGGAGCAGCTCGACCAGGGGGATGCGGTCGCGAAACTGACGCCAGCGATCCAGGAGGCGCGTGGCGGCGGCGATTGCCTGGCTGTCGGCGGTGGCGAGATCGGCGGGGGGCTCGTCGGCGTGGAGCTGATCCCAGAGAGATCCGGGCCGCAGCTGTGTCAGGATGAAGAGGGCGTCGTCGGAGAGGCCCAGATACGGGGAGCGGAGGGCGCCCAGCAGGGGGAGACTGTCGCGGGGGTTGTGGAGGACGCGCAGGATATTGGCCAGGTCGTAGATCTCCTGGCGCTGGTAGAAGCCAAGGCCGCCGACTACCTGGAAGGGGATGTGCAGAGAGCGCAGCGCCTGCTCGTACACGGTCAGGAAGCGGCGGCGGCGCAGGAGAATGGCGACGTCGCCAAAGCGGGGAGGGCGGACACCCTCGCGGTCGGCGACCGGCAGATCTCCTGTGTCGAAGAGGCGGCGGAGACGGCGGGCGATGAGCTCGGCTTCGCGCTGGCGGCCGTCGAGTTCCTCTTCGTCGTCGCGATCCGGGGCGAGGAGGAGCTCGACCGATCCGGGGCTGTCGTCGGCTTCGCGCTGGCAGAGGAGGGGGTCGTAGGCGACCTGGAACGGCTCCCCTTCGACCTCCTGCATAAATTGGGGGAAGAGGTGGTTGACAAAGGCGATTGGAGCGGCCAGGGTGCGGAAGTTTTCCCCCATTACCAGGCGGCCGAGAAATTCGTCCGGGTGGCCTTCGAGTGCGGTCCCGTCGTCGTCGTGGAAGGGAACGGTCTGCCGCTGGTGGCGGTCGTTGGCGGCGACGATTTCGCGTCTGACGTGGGCGAAGACGGCGACATCGGCGTCGCGGAAGGAGTAGATCGATTGCTTGGGGTCGCCGACGATGAAGAGTTTGTCCGGGTCGATTTTCCCCTCGCTTGAGACCAGAGGGCGGATCAGATCCCACTGGAGCTGGTCGGTGTCCTGGAACTCGTCGACCATGACAAAGCGGTACTGGCCGGCCAGGCGGTGGGCAACCCGGTCGTCGGCCGATTGGAGGAGGTCGAGGGCGCGCTCCTGGAGGTCGTCGAAGTCGAGACGGGCGCCGTCCCCTTTTTTGCGCGCGTAGCGGGCGTCGGCCTGGAGGAAGACGCGGGCGAGGGCGGGGAGGAGTTCGGCGGCGCGCAGGTCGCGGGGACCGAGAGACTGGGCGAGCAGGTCGAGGTGGGGGGCGAGGAGTGCGCCGATTTCCGGAAGCAGCTGGCGAAAGCTGGCCAGGTGGTCGGGATCCCAGTTCCCCTTTTTGCCGAGCCGGGAGGCGCTGTAAGGGGTTCCGGAAGAGGTGGTCAGAGCGGCGGCCAGACGGGGCAGGAGTTGCAGGCCGGTCTCCACGGAGGGATCGTCGAGAAGACGAGCGATATCCGGCCGGACCGGGGCCAGGATCTTTTCGGCGGAATCGGATTCGGGATTTGTCTGCGGGGCGAAGGTCGCCAGGGAGCCGAGTGCGGAGAGAACGTCCGGGGCCAGGAGATTTTCGCAGGTGGGGGCGAGACTCTGGCGGAGCAGTTCCAGCCAGGAGGCGTGGATTTGCTCGGGAGAGAGCTCCAGATAGCGCAGGCTCCAGCGGCGGGCGTGTCGCTTTTTGAGGATCAGGGTGGTGAGGACTCCGTCCAGGTAGCGGCGGTCCCACTCCTGGAGGAGACGGCGCAGGCTCTCTTTGTCGGGGTCGCCGTCGGAACGGCCGGCCAGGTCGTCGAGGGTTTCGCGGGCGGCGTCGCGACGAGAGACGGTCGCCTCCACTTCTTCGAGGACGGAGAAACCGGGGTCGACCGACGCCTCCACCGGAAATTCGCGCAGCAGGGAGGCACAGAAGGCGTGAATGGTGGAGATGCGGGCGGCGGAGAGGTCTTCGTAGATGGCGACCAGACGGCTCCGTTCCTCCGGGTCGGGGTCGCGGATGAGGGCGGTGCGCAGCCGTTCGGCGACCCGCTCGCGCATTTCGGCGGCCGCTTTCTGGGTGAAGGTAATGGCCAGCACGTTGCGCACGCCGATTTCGGGGTGGGTGCGCAGCAGCTCGATATAGCGCTCGACCAGGGTGGCGGTCTTGCCCGAGCCGGCACTGGCGGTGACGGCGATATTGCGCTGGCTGTCGAGCGCTTTCTGCTGGGCCGGGGTGAGGGGATATTCGCGGATCACGACAGTTTGCCCTCCCGCTCGAGGGTGCGCATCCGCCGGTGGTCCAGGCGGCAGGTCTGGCGGTAGGCACAGTAGGTGCAGGCCTTAGCGGGATTCTGACGGGTGACGTGGAAGAGACCCCGGCGCATCGAACGGGCGTAGCTCAGGGCGAAGTCGCGGGTCTGCTCTATCAGCTGGCGGAAGATCTCGGGCTCGGGCAGGCCGCGCCCCTGACCGGAGTAGACCTGGCCGCGCTGGGATTTGTCGCCGAAGAGCCCCTTGCGGCCGCAGTTTTCAAGATCGCGGAGCTGGTAGTAGGCGCCGGCGGTGCCCTGGATCAGCCCCTGGTCGTGGAGCAGGTTTTCGGCGGCCAGCAGGTAGAGGGGGATCTGGAGGTGGAGACCGCGTCCGATATCGGCGACCGAGGGGACCTGGCCGGTCTTGTAGTCGTAGATGGCAAAGCGACCGTCGGGGGTGCGGTCGACGCGGTCGATCTTGCCGAAGAGACGGACACTGTCCTCCTCTTCCGGCCCGGAGATGACGTAGGGGGTGGAGGTGGACAGAGGGTCGTTCGGTCCCATATCGTGGTAGCTGCCGAAGCTGAGTTCGAAGTGGGCCGGGTCGGCCGGATCGGTCGCCTCCGATTCCAGGCGGAGGAAGCGCATCAGCAATCCCTCGCGTCCCTCCCCGTCTTCGCGTCCCAGCAGCCGCTCGAGCTCCTGTTCCCAGAAGAAGCCCTGCAGACCCAGATCGTCCGCCTCGCGGCGGGTGATTGCGCGCAGCCGGGGACGGGCTGCTTCCAGGTTGTCGGGGGTGATCCGGTCGAAAGAGCCGTCGTGGACGCGCTCGCTGAAGAAGTGATACAGGGCGTTGTGGATCAGATTGCCGCGCTCGAGGGCGGATTCGTCGGCGTCCGGGTCGTGCAGTGGATTAATACTCAGCAGCCGCTGGGCGAAGAAGAGGAACGGACAGCGGGCGTAGGTCTCCAGCTGGGTGGCGGAAAAGGGGTGGCCGCTGCCCAGCCGAGAGTGCACGGCAGCCAGCGCGCGCGGGTGGTCGAGGAAGCCTTCGTAGGGGCCGAGTGCGTCGAAACGGGAACGAGCAGCCTCGATGGATAGCCCGTGGAGCAGCCGCTGGAGTGGGGAGGCCAGTGAGGAAAGATGTCGGCTCTGGCGCGTCAGAGCGGCGGCGGTGACCGCCGGGGAGGAGGAGATATTTTCACCCAGGCCGCGACCGATGGTGGCGTGCAGCTGGGACAGGGTGAAGAGAGGAGCGTCGGATTCGTCGCGCTCGGGGGGAGAGGTGTTGTCGAGAAATTCCTCGATCTCCTCGACAAAGGAAGAGGGAGAAAGAGCAGAACCACCTTCGGCGCGCGGATAGAGCAGGTAGAGATGGTGGCGAGGGGTGGCAAGGGTGCGGTAGAAGAGCAGGCGGTCGGCGGCGACTGCCGTGTCTATGTCCTCCAGCCCGAGGGCGTCGCGCTCTCGATCTTCGAGAAAGATATCCGTAGTGGGGAAGTGAGGGAATTCCCCTTCGACCAGGCCGCCCAGGAAGAGGGCGTCGCAGGGAAAGCCGGCCGCTTCGTCCGGGGTGACCACCTGAACCCCGCGGGGCGGATCGGGAGGGAGGTGGATTTCGCCCAGGGGGGAGCGCAGCTTTTCGGCCAGGAGGCGAAGGGGGAAACGGCGCTGGCGCAAGAAAGGAGCGAGGCCGCTCAACTCTTCGAGGAGGAGACAGAAGCGCTGGAAGGCCCGGCCTTCTGTCCCAGAAGGTATGCCTTCCGTTCCGGAAGGTGGGCCTTCTGTCTCGGAAGGTGCGCCGTCTATTTCAGAGCCATTGGGTGAATGGTGCGAACGGAGATGGGTGTAGAAGCCGAGTTGGTCGAGGGCGCTCAGGAGGCAGCGGCGGAAGGTGGCGAAATCGAGCTGGCGCTCCAGCGGGGCAAGGGCGGCGAACAGAGCGGCCAGACCGGTGCGGAGCTGGCGGAGGGCGGCCCGTTCCTCTGTGTGTTCCGCCGCCCATTGTTCGGGATCTTCGATTTCGTCGGCGCGGGAGGAGCCGCGTCCGGTGGCGTCGAGTTCGCTCTCCAGATAGGCGCAGCGGCCATCGACCGCCTGCAGCCAGCCGCTACTACCAGGGTAGATGCGGAGGGCGCGCGACCAGCCCTCCAGAAATTCGGCGTCGAGTCTGCCGGGCTGGCCTTCGTCGTCGAAGGTGAAGCTCACCCAGGGGAGGCCGAGAAGGCGCAGCAGGGAGGAGCGGGAATAGCGATCGAGAACGGCATCGAGAACGGCCAGGATGCCGGCGATGATCGGTGCCCGGGCGAGGGGCAGGCCGCGCGACAGGTGGTAGGGCAGGCCGTGGCGCGGGAAAACCTCTCCGACCAGGGAGGCGTAGGGGGCGAGGTCGCGAAAGCAGACGCAGATCCGATTCAGAGGGACTTCTTCCGTCTGCTGCAGGAGGCGGATGCGTCGGGCGATCTCCTCCACTTCGGCGAGGCGGTCGGCGCAGGGGAACAGGTGGAGGGGGGGAGCAAGGGATGCCGAGGAGCGGGTAAAGAGGTGGGGCTCCAGTGGAGAGAAGGGGGTGTCGGGTGAATCGGGCTGAAAGTGAACGGTCTCCGTAGCGCGTTCCCGCAGGAAGTCGAAGGTCGGCTGGAGGCGGGCGAAGAGCCGGGGGCGGTCCGGGACGAAGTCGAGGAGGATAATGGAGGCGGGAAGGAGAGTGAAGAGTCGGTTGAGGATGGGGCGCAGAAGGGGAGAGAGACTGTCGAAACCGGAGAGCAGCAGGAGATCGGCGTCGGGAAAACCGCGGCGGAATCGAGTCGAGTCCAGATGTGCGTCGATGGAGCGCAAGACGTCGCGGTGGTCGGCCCACTGCGAGCCCAGGCGGAGGCGGTATTCCCGAAAGAGGGCCAGGAGTTCGTCCCTCTTGGTCCCTTCGAGACCGGGCAGGTGACCCAGGTCGGTTTCCAATTCTTCGGGAGAAAGACCGTATGCGTCGAGCTCGTGGACGAAGCGGGTCAGGGCCTGGGCCAGGCCGCTGAACAGTTCGGTGCGCTCCTGGCGGAAGTAGGTGAAGGTCGGGGACAGCTGGCGGAGGGCGTCCTCGACGAACAGGCGCCGGGCGGGGGTGGGGAGCAGAGCGCGGCGGTCGGGGCAGAGACGGTAGAGCGCGCGGGTGAAGTCGTCCAAGCCCAGAATGAAAGGGCAAGCCAGAAGATCGGAGGAGGATTCGGCAAGCAGGCGTCGGCGCAGCTGGGCGGCCTGCCAGCGGGAGGGGAGGAGATAGATGAAGGAGTCGCCCCATCCCTGGTCGATCCGCTCCAGGCAGCGTCGGTAGAGGAGGTCCCCCTTATCGGGGTGGGCGGGACCGTGGATGAGGGTGAGTTCACCCATGAGCGGAAGCGTCGGAGATCGCCTGGCGGTTGCCCTCCAGAGTGCGGTCCGGTCCAAAGTGATACATCAGCGTGAGGTGGAGGCGGTCTTCGCGCAGGGTGAGGAGGCCGGCGCCGTTGGCCAGTTCCTCGTCATCCATGCCTTCGAAGCTGAAGATGATGCGATCTTCGCCGTCCGGGCGGCCGTCGATATGGCCCTGCTGCAGACCGAAGGCGTACTCTCCTTCGACGCGCTCCCCCTGCTGGCGCAGGCGGACGTAGGGGAGGCCGGATTGATTCAGTTGATCGGCGCTGAAGTCGGGGCTGGAGGTGATCCGCCAGGTGCCGGTGAATGGTTTCATGGTCGCGTCAGCCGGTCGTAGGTTCCGGGCCGGCGGTCCTGGTAGAGGAACTCCCTGGCATCGCCGGTCTGGCCGCCGAAGGAGCGCTCCTTGAGGCGGGGGCGGTCCAGATCGATCTGCTGCAGACAGAGGCCGACGCGCGGACCGGCGTCGGCCAGGATCGTCCCCTCGAAATCGACGACGCAGCTCTTGCCGACCATCATCCCCGGGGTCCAGGCGACGTCGTCCGGGTAGCCGTAGCTGGAGCGGACCAGGTAGACGCAGCTGTCGACCGCCCGGGCGCGCAGCTGGACCTCGAGCAGGGAGGCGGTGATGTGGCGCTGCAGGGAGGGGAAGAAGATGATCTCGGCACCGTTGAGGGATAGCAGGCGGGCGACCTCGGGGAAGTGGCCGTCGTAGCAGGTCATGACGCCGATGCGACCGAAGTCCAGATCGAATACCGGATAGGCGTCGCCGGGGGTGACGCCGTAGTGGTCGCGTTCGCTGGCGGTCAGGTGGGTCTTGTCGTAGCGGCCGACTATCCGACCGGTGCGATCGAGAATGAGAGCGGTGTTGTAACGGTGGTCGCCGCGTTTTTCGAGCACGGGAAGGACAACGCACATTGAGTGGCGAGAGGCCAGATCGGCGACCGGGTCGAGGAGTTCGGCCAGGGGAGGAGGATCCGACCAGGTGCCGTCGTCGCAGCCGAGGACGTTGAGATATTCGGGCAGACAGACGGCGTCGGCACCGCTGCAGCCGGCCCGGTCGAGAAGCTCCAGGGCGGTGGCTACGGTGCGCTTATGATCCATCTCACCACCGGGAGCGGGAGGCTGGACGGCGGCAAAAAGGAGATCGCGCGACACGGATTTTTCCTCGTAAGGGGGGGGCTGAAAAGCCTGACTGGAGTCCAATCTATCCAGGGGACAGAACCGTGTCAAGCAGATGGGTAGGAGTTGGGAAAATGCTTGTTTCGCCAGAGGGTTAGGTATAGATTTCGATAGGTCGCACGCCGAGAGAAAGCGACCCGACTACAGCGCGGCCGGAGATTTTCAGCCTATGAACGACATACTCCTATCCGCCTACGGCCAGACTTCCCGACGTCCGGCTCCGGTGAATGCATTGATGGCCTCTCTCGCGGCCAATTTCCGCGAGGATGTCGATATCAATCTTGGGGTGGGGTATGTCAACGAGAACACGATTCCTCGGCAGCAGATTCTGGAGGGGGTGGAGGCGGTCCTCAGGCGGCCGGACAGGCATCCGTTTGCGCTCAACTACGGGGCACCGCGGGGGTCGCAAAATCTCATCGAATCGCTGCGGCGCTTCCACTGCGAGATGGGAGAGGACGGTCTGACCGAGGAATTGCTCGACCGGCGGGAGATCATCGTCGGGCCGAACGGGGCCACCAGTCTGCTGGAGAGCATCGCCCTGGTGCTGGAGCCGGGCATCGTTCTCACCTCCGATCCGATGTACTATATCTACTGCCATTTTTTGGAGCGCCAGGGGTTCGAGGTAGTGACCGTACCCGAGGACGAGGACGGGATGCGGATCGATCTGCTGGAGGAGAAGATCCGGGCGCTGGGAGAGCGTCGGCAGGCGATTCGGTTCGTGTACGCGGTGAGCGTCGGCAACCCGACCAGCAGCATCCTGAGTAACGGGCGGCGGCGCGATCTGGTGCGGCTGGTCACCGAGCTCTCGGCGGAACTGGGACGGAAGGTGCCCCTGGTCTTCGACCGGGCCTACGAACAGCTGATTCACGACTCGCAGGTGGAACCGCCCGAGTCGGCTCTGGTGCACGACGAGGCGGAACTGGTCTACGAGATCGGCACTCTGGCGAAAATTTTGGCGCCGGGGCTGCGAATCGGCTATCTGATCGGCAGCGGCGGGCCGTTCTGCGATGCCCTGGTACAGAGGACGAGCGACGCCGGGTTCAGCGCGGCGATGATCAACCAGGAGGTGGCTTCCTATCTGCTCGACCATTTCGTTGAGGAGCAGATAGCCAGGGTGAACCAAGGGTACCGGGAGAAGGCGAGGCAGATGAAAGGATGGATCGAGGCGGAGTTGGGGGAGGCTGTGGAAGATTGCCGGGGTGGTCGGGCGGGGTTCTATTTCTATCTTACGCTGGACGGGATAGAGACGTGCGAGGGATCTCCTTTTTTTTATTTTCTGACGCGGACGACCGGTCTGAGGGAAGTGGATGGACCTGCGGATGATCGGAAGCCGTGCATTATCTACATCCCCGGGGCGTTCTGCGTGCACCCGCGGGGAGATATGGTCGAAGCCGGGCGGCGACAGATGCGGCTGTCCTACGGCTTCGAGGAACCGGAACGAATCCATCGGGCGCTGGGTTTCATGCGCCAGGCCGCGGCTTTTGCTAGAGGATGATTGATATGCGTCGCCTGTGTTTATTGGCTCTGTGTGCGCTGCAGACGACCACCTGCTGGTCTCAGGAGGGAGATCTCTTCGAATTTTTCCGCGAAGAGGCAAAGGTGATCAGTGCGTCGCGGCGGCCCCAACCGCTCTACCGGGCGCCGGCCACGGTCTACGTGGTCACCGGGGAAGAGTTGATGGCGTCGGGGGCGCAGACACTGTGGGACGGATTGCGTCGGGTGCCGGGGGTAGACGTGATCGACATCCGCTCGCTGTACGGAGGGGTCAGCATCCGCGGATTGGCCAAGCCGCTCAACAATCGCACGTTGGTGCTGCTGGACGGTCGCACCATACTCGATGGGTATGTGGACAGCCCCAGTTGGGAGACGGCGCCGGTGCTGCTGGAGGATGTGGAGCGGATCGAGGTGGTGGAGGGGCCGATCTCGGCACTCTACGGAGCGAACGCGATCAACGGGGTGATCAATATCATTACCCGGAAACCAGAGCAGTTGCAGGGGGGATTGATCAGCGCGGGTGGAGGGGAACCCGGAGAGAGGAAGGTCAGCTTGCTCTACGGTGGGCGGGGGAGGAAGATGGAATACAAGGTAGGAGCGGGTTGGCGGACGGCCGATCCATTCGAGAAGGAGAGGATCGGGGGGGAGGTCGCCAAGCTGTACGGATCGGTCGCCTATCCCCTGGGGGAACGGGAGGAACTCCAGCTCTCGGGTGGGGCAGTCCAGAGTGATATTGGTACCAGTCTGGGGGGGTTAGGACAGGCGAGAGTAGATGGGCAGAGACTGTTTGCGCGCGCGGACTATACCCGCGCGAATACTCGGGTGCGGCTGTTCTGGAATCAGGTGGAAGTAGAGTTGAGGGAACTGCTCCAGAGTGAGGAGCCGGAGATACACCAGAACACTTACGACGCCAGTCTGGAGCAGACGCTGGTTTTGGGACGAGATCACGACCTGGTGGTGGGTGTTTCCTTGAGGCGCAATGAGATCAATTCCACGATTGTATCCGCCACGCACGATCTCTGGTCGCTCTATGGGGAGGATGAGTGGCGGTTTGCGAGGCGGTGGACGCTGTGGTCCAGCGGACGCCTGGACCGACATCCGCTCAGTGGCATGGTTCTATCGCCACGCCTCAGTCTGGTTTTTGTGCCAAGGGACCGTCATACGGTGCGTCTTTCGACCGGCAGTTCCTTCCGCAATCCGACCCAGATCGAAAACCACATCGATGTGACGGAGTTGATCCGCACGCCGGAGGGGTTGCCCGATCTGGGCGCGCGGGTTCAGGGGAACGAGGAACTCGATCCGGAGCTGATTTTCTTTTCGGAAGCGGCTCACAACGCGCAGTTGGGAAGGCTGCGAACAACGCTGGCTCTCTTTCACTACCGGCTCAGAAGTGTCGTCTCTCTGAGTCCGCCGATCATCGACCTGAGCGATCCGGACGTGCTGCAAGCACAGATTACCTTTGTCAACACCGGCGAAACCCGAGCCTGGGGAGGGGAAGTGGGGATTGAGTGGACGTGGGGTTCCGGACTGACTGGGTTCGCCAACTACGCGTATCAGCGGCTGAGCGGAGATTTGGACGGGCAGATCGCGCGGGGCGGGAGGCCGCATCACAAGTTCAACGGGGGATTGCAGGTTGAGCGGGGGAACCTGGTCGGGGGGCTTTCCTTCCATCGGGTCGGGGAGACTATCTGGAATGAAAACAGAATTCCGCGCAAAAACTCGTGGAGGAAGGTAGATGGGTACACGCTGGTCAACGGGCATCTGAGCTACCGCTTTCCCGGTCGGTGGAGTGGTCTGGAACTGGGGCTGGATGCCTTCAATCTGTTGGATGACGACCACTACGATATTCTCCCCGGGGAAAACGATCTGGTGCGCGGACAGAGCGGAGAGCGGATCGGCGCACGGCGGACGGCGCGCCTTACCTACCGATTCTGAGCCTTGATATGAAGATCCTCAAACTGCGACGATATCTGCTGCTGATGGCCGCCTGGCTCTGCTGGGGAGGATCTATCTCTGGCCAGGAAGTAGTGGCGGTGCTCAGCTCCGAACTGCAACCCTATCAGGAGGCGTACGAGGGGTTCGCAGCGGAGATGGAACAGCCGGTGCCGATTGTCAGTTTGAGCGTGGCGGAGCCTCGGATCGGCGACCAGACGCGCGTCGTCGTCGCCTTTGGCAGCAAGGCTGCTCTGGAATCCTACCCCGAAAAGGTGGTGCTGATTTACTGTATGGCACCCGGGGCGATGCAGGAAGTAGAGGGGCAGCACGAGAAGACCGTCCACATCGATATGCTCTCCCGTCCACAGCGGTTGCTAACGGCACTCGGAGAGATTCAACCGGAGATGAGAAAGGTGGGGGTGCTGTGGGTGGTGGAGCGGTTCGGAGGGTATGTGGAGCAGCTGGTGGAAGTCGGGGTGGAGTTGGAGGTGGAAGTAGTCGGGCAGCGTCTGGAGACGGTCGAGGAACTGCCCGAACGGCTGCGGTCGCTGAACGATCTCGGGGTGGATGCGCTGTGGTTGCCTCCCGACCCGCTGCTGATCGATGCCCGCAGTTTTGCTTTGCTGAAGGAATTTTCGCGTTCCAACGACGTGCCGCTCTACGCGCCCACCGCCGGTTTTGTCGCCGAGGGAGCGGTCGCCTCGGTGGCGGTGAGTTTCTCCCAGATCGGCCGGGAGGCGGCCTGGCTGATCGAGAAGGTGCTGGCCGGAGAAGAGGTGCCGAAAAACGTATATCCGGAAGAGTGCGAGATCAGTCTGAATCTGGAGAGTGCCGCCGCCGCAGGGCTGCAGATTTCGGAAGAGTTGGTGCAGCGAGCAGATGAGGTGCTGCCGTGAACGAGGGAAGGCACTCGTGAAGATACGCCACAAGGCCCTGATTGGCCTCCTGCCCATAGCCCTGCTTTCGGCGGGATCCTTTGCCTGGTTCACCCGGCAGGTAGTGGAGAAGGTGCTGGTCCAGGAAGTGACCCGCCGCGGCCGGTCCATCAGTCTGAATCTGTCCACCAACCAGGATATGGTGGAGAGCTTTCTGCGCGGGGAGGAACGGAGCTTGCTGCCCCCTCTGCAGCAGGCATTGGAGAACGGCGGGGCGCAGTACGCGATGGTCCTCGATCCGGAGGGGAAGGTGCTGGCCCACACCAACGTGGTGGAGACGGGAAAGAGATACGCCGATGCCGTCACCCGGAAGGCGCTGGCGGCGGACGGTCCCGGGGATATGAGGATTGAGCTGAATGGAGAGCCGGTCGTCGACATCTCCTTCCCGGTGTGGGAACTCCGGGAGACGACGGCGGGAGAGGCGTTTTTGCTGCTGGGCAGGCGGGAGGTGCAGGTAAAGCGACGGCTGGGCACGGTGCGCCTGGGGATCTCGCTGAGGGAGGCGCTGGAGACGGCCGCGCAGATATCCGCGCAGATACTCTGGTCAATCGCCCTGATCGGCGTGGTGACGACGGTGCTCGTTCTGTCCTATGTGAGCCATCTGTTGCGGCCGGTGCGCCATTTGGCCGCAGCGGCCGAGCGGATTGGCAGGGGGGGGCTCGGGGAGACGGTGGCGGTCTCCTCGCGGGATGAGATGGGGGAGCTGGCGGCCAGCTTCAACCGGATGAGCAAAGATTTGGTGACTACTGCGGTCTCCAAAGACTTTCTCGACAGCGTCCTGAGGAATATGCAGGACATCCTTCTGGTGACCAACGTCGACGGCACTATCCGTCTGTTCAACCGGAAGGTTCAGTCGCTGCTGGATTTTGAGGAATGGGAGCTAATGGGGCAGCCGGTGGGGCTGCTCTTTCCCGAAGCCGAGGATCCGTTCGCGCCGGGAGGTCTGGTCGGCCCGGAGAGAAAAGGGGCGATCAACGCCCACGAAACCCGTCTGCTCACGCGCACTGGCGGGGAACTGCCGGTCCTGCTCGGAGTGACGACTTTCCTCGATGGCGAGGAGCAGGTGGAGGGGTTCGTCTTCACCGCCACCGACATCGCCGAACGGAAGCGGGCCGAGGAACAGATACGGCGGTCTCTAGAAGAAAAAGAGCTGCTTCTCAAGGAGATCCATCACCGGGTCAAGAACAATCTGCAGGTCATCTCCAGCCTGCTCAGCCTACAGGCACAGCAGATTCAGGATGAAGAGGTGCTGGAGATGTTCGGACACAGCCAGCATCGGGTTCAGTCGATGGCGCTGATCCACGAAAAGCTGTATCAGTCGGATGAGCTGGCCAGGGTCGACTTTGCCGACTACGTTCGCAATCTGGCCGACAACCTGTTCGAATCGTATCAGATCGACGCTCACCATATCGAACTGGAACTCGAGGTCGAGGCGGTGTTACTGGGGATCGACGAGGCGATTCCCTGTGGGCTGATCATAAACGAACTGGTTCTCAACGCGCTCAAATACGCCTTCCCCGATGGGAGGGATGGGAAGATATGGGTCCACATGCGAGGGGAAGAAGAAGGTCGTTACCTGATGGCGATCGGAGACGACGGGGTTGGGCTACCCGCGGGCCTGAATCTGGCTGACGTCGATACACTGGGGCTGCGACTGGTCCAGATTCTGACCCAGCAGTTGAAAGGAGAACTGCTGGTAGAACGCCAGAAGGGAACGGAGTTCAGGATCTCCTTCACCGCGGCCGGTTGAGGGTTCAGCCGGCCAGAAGAGAGCGCACAGTGCGCAGAAACTGGCGGGTCTTGAACGGTTTGTTGAGAATCGCACTGGCCCCCTGCCAGGGGGTGCTGTCGATGGAGTATCCGGTGGCGACCAGAATGCGCACCTCGGGGGCCAGGGCATGGAGCTGGTTGAGCACGTCCTGGCCGGAGATCCCCGGCGTCGACAGGTCGAGGACGACCAGATCGACCGTCTCCTTTTCGAACTGGAAGATGTTCAGCCCATCCCGCACGTCCAGGCCCACTAAAACTTCATAATCGTGCCGTTCGAGCATCTCGGCCAGGATATTGCGATAGCGATCGACATCGGCGATGAGCAGGACCTTTTCGGTGCCGCGCAGCGCCTCTGAGCTGAAGGGGGAATCATCGCCGCCTACCAGTTCGGGCGGCTTATCTTCGGCAACACTTTCTCCATTTGCTTCGGGATCCTCTACCGGCAGGAAGACCGAAAAGATACTCCCGCTTTCCGGTTGGCTTTCGCATTCGATCCAGCCGCGGTGCTCGCGGATGATGGCGTAGACCATGGCCAGCCCCAATCCCGTGGAACGTTCGGGGTCCTGCGTGGTGGAAAACGGCTCAAAGAGGTGCTGCTGCGTCTCTTCGTCCATGCCGATCCCATTGTCGGTGATGCGGATGCAGATGTGTTCACCTTGGGCTTCGGTGGCTATGGCAGGGCGCGCCGTATCGCTGAAGTGGACGGTCTCCACCGAGATGGCGATGCGGGGCAGGCGAGCATCGTCGGGCGGGAGTTTGGCGATGGCGTCTCCGGCATGAGTGCAGAGGCCCGTCAGGCATTGGCGCAGCTGGGACGGATCCCCCTGGAGAGAGGGGAGGGTCGGGGGACACTGCAGATCGATGCCGATCTTGCGAGGGTATTTTCTGGCGAACACCTGGCGGCAGGTATCGATCACTTCAGTTGCCAGGTCGGCGAGCTGTACCGCCTCCTTTTCCCCTCTTTCTTCCTGATAAAACAGCATGAGCTGTCTGACCAGCTGAGCGGCCCTCTGGGCGTCGAAATCTGCGGAGTCGAGGAAGGGCTTGATCGAATCAGGCGCGTCCATTAGCGCCAGATCGAGGTTCCCCTGGATTCCCTGGAGCATGTTGGTGAAATTGAAGGCGATACCGGCGGTCAGGCGGCCGATCGCCTCCATCTTATGCGCCTGATGGAGCTGGGTTTCGAGGTGCGCCTTTTCCTTTTCAATCTGATGTTTGTAGAGGGTGATCTCGATAGTGGCGTGCAGTTTTTTTTCTTCAAACGGTTTCAGCAGGTAACCAAAAGGTTCGGAGATCTTGGCCCGCTGTAGCGTTTTTTCGTCCGAAAAAGCGGTCAGATAGACCACCGGAATCTCAAAATTGGAGCGGATCTGGGCAGCCGCCTCCACGCCGTCCATCTCTCCCTCCAACTGGATATCCATCAGGACCATATCCGGCTGCGTTTCCCCCGCTTTCTGCACCGCCTCTTCACCGGAAGAGACCACGGCGGGAACTTCGTACCCCTTGCCCTCCAGTTTGCTCTGAATATCCAGGGCGACGATAGCTTCGTCTTCGACCACCATGATTTTCGTTTTGGCCACGGTATCAACTCCTACATCAGGGGCGGATCAGAATGGAATTTTTCCGCCGGCGGCTACGACCGGCGTTTCAGAAGACGAGAAGAAGGTTGTCAGACCGCGAATTCAATGGTGAATTTCGTGCCGTTTTTGCGCTCGAGAGCGATTTTCCCTTTGAGCTGGCGCACCAGTGTATTGACCAGCTTCAAGCCAAGGGATGGAGTGTGCTGTAGATCGATACCATCCGGGATGCCGACACCATCGTCTCTGACGACGAGGAGGAGTTGCTCGTCCCGGTGGTGGAGATCGATGTGGATCTCCCCTTTTTGGCCGTTGGGAAAGGCGTATTTGAGTGAGTTAGAAACTAATTCATTGATGATCAGACCACAAGGAATTCCGCGATCGACATCCAGGACGACATCGTCGACGTGCGTTGCCAGGGTGACGTAGGCGGCGTCGACGGAATAGGAGTAGAATAAATTATTGGCCAGGTCGCGAATGTAATCGGCAAAGTCGATGCGCGCCAGATCCTCGGCTTGATAGAGGCGTTCGTGGATGAGGCCCATCGAGCTGACCCGGTTCTGGCTGTCGCGGAACATCTCGATCGTCCGTTCATCGTGGATGTGGTTGGCCTGCAGGTCGAGGAGACTGGAGATGACCTGCAGGTTGTTCTTGACCCGATGGTGGATCTCTTTGAGAAGCACCTCCTTTTCCTGCAGAGAAGCCTTGATCTGAGCTTCGATCCGCTCCCGCTCGAGCAGCTCGATCTGGAGTTCCTGGGCGCGCAGGGCCAGTTCGTCGCGCGCTTGCTGCAGGGCCGCGTCGCGATCCTGGATCTGTGTGAGCATGGCGTTGAAACCGTCGATGAGAACGCCGATTTCGTCGTCGCTCTGCTTTTCGGCGCGAGCGGAGTAGTTCTTCTCTTCCGATACCTCTCGCATCGTATCGGTGAGGCGCAGAATCGGGGTGGAAATGAGATCCCGCAGTCGCGAGCCGACCAGGAAGGCGACCAGCGAAGAGATCAGCACAAAGAGCACGACGATGCCGACGTAGCGCTGCAGGCGATCCTGCATCTCCTTCAAATCGGTCTGGATGAAGATGGCGCCGATGCGGTCTCCGTCGAGAAGGATGGAACGGAAGAGAAGCAGATGGTTTTCGTCAAAGCGGTACCCGTCCGGTTCGGGGCGGTCTGGGGAAAATCCGGGGGGATTTCGGTAGTATTTGGCGAAGAGGCTGCCATCGTCGGTGTAGATGCTGGCGGATACGACGTGGGACTCGGTGCGCAGGGCTTCGAGGATTTCTGCGGCGTTGCCCGGGTCGTCGAAGATCAGGGCGGCGGTGCTGTTCTGGCCGATGATTTCGGCCAGCGTATCGATGCGTCGGGTCAGCGACTGTTTGGAGAGGAACCAGTCGTAGGTGATCATGGCCACGCACGACAGAAGGAGCGCAATACTGGTGGTGAGCATGATGATCAGAGTCATCTTGCGCTTGATCGAGATGTTGCGGAAGCGCGGTATGCTCACTCCTGGGGCTCCTTGACGATGGTGGCGAGATCCAGCAGCTTGGCGCTGAGCTTGAGGCGGGCTTGTTCGACGGCGTCCACATTGACCTCGAACCCCACTTTGTTCCCCTTCAAAACGAGGTTGATCATCACTCCGGTCTGAGCAAAACCTTCGGTCTCCCCAACGGTCAGCACCGGGCGTCCCCGGAAGTGTTCGAGAATCTGGGGGAGGTACTTTTTCTCTGATTCACAGATGAAGAGGATGTGGCAGAAAGGGAGTTCCTGCAGGCGCGTCGATCGCCTGATGATTCCCTTCCTACCCTTGACCGCCCTGGAGAGGAAAGGAGCGAAGGCGTCGCCGAAGGGATCCTTGCCCAGGATGCCGATGGTGAGAGCCGTTGTCGTGTCGGGAAGGGCGCCTTCGGGCCAGTCTACGAAGTTGGGGAAGTTGTAGATGAAGGCGGCTTTGACCTGGTATTCCGAGGGGCGCTGAGCCAGAGCCGGGACCGGCATGAGTGCGGTTGCCCACAGAGCGAGCAGAACGACCCAGACAGCGCCCATCGCAATCCCGGGCGCAAAACGGCCGGTGGATGGTCGCGTGGATCGTCCGCCGATTCTCCATTTTTGGAGCAGCTCAGTCATGACATCTCAGCAGTCTACGGCTCTGTGCACCAGTTCGTTTCCCATTGAAAATAAGGCATATAGGGCAAAATGCGCCACTGCGGTATTTCTCCTCCGGTAGCAGGGCAAGGAGAAGGCGCGCCGGGAAAGGGGAAGCCATCGTTTTTAAGGCCCCTTTCCGGGGGTCCAGGACAGCGCCGCGTAGAAGCTGGCCTCGACGGCGGTCGGCAGGGTCGAGGCAGCGGTCGAGAGAAATTCGGGATGCGGGCTATCCAGCAGATTGCGACCCATTAGAGAGAGCTTCAATTCTTGGGTCAGGGAGATGCCCAGGCGCAGATCCAGGGTGCGATAGGAGGGGATCTCCAGGGCGGGTAGACGGCTCACGTAGCGGCCGTTTGCGTCCAGTGCCAGGCGGTCCGTCAAGTCCAGTGAGGAGCGCAGGCTGAATTGGTGGCTGGGCACCTCCCGAGCGTAAGTTTCGGTGATCGCATCGGTGCTGCTGGGGGCGACATGGAGACGCATTCGCAGAAAGCTGTAGGCGGCGCGAAGGCGCCACCGTTGCCATCGTTGCCAATCGGCCATACCCTCCCAGCCCAGAGTCGTGCCGCTGGCCTTGTTGTCTATCCGGACGGGAATGAGCAGATGTCGGGGAGAGGGATCCTCCGTGAGAATGGGAAGGCCCAGTTCATTGGTGCGGAGGTCTTCGTAGCGATTGTGGAAGGCGGTCAGGTCCAGAGTCAGGTCGTGCACGCGGGTTCGAAAACCGCATTCGACACCCACCAACTTCTCGGAATCGATGTGGGGATTCCCCAGGAGGGTGACAAGGGCGACCGGCGATCCGGGGAAGAGAGCATCGGGGGGGAGGGCGTCGGTGATGCCGCGAAAGCCGCGTTCGCTGCGCGAGGGGATACGGGCGGCCCGGGACAGGGCGATCCAGAAGGCGTGGGACGGAGCCGGAGACCACCAGGCGCGCAGGTTGGGTTGCAGTTCGATGCCAGTGTAGCTGTTGCGTTCGAGCTTGGCGCCCATGGAGAGGCGCAGACGTTCCGGGATCAGAGGGAGGCCCGCGTAAAAAAAACCGCTGAGCAGGTGGGTGCTGCGACTGGAGGGTTCGATGGAGATGGAGAATGTCTCGGTGAAATCGTCCCAGGTCAGGCGATAACCTAAACCCCAGATGACCTCCAGATGAGAAGCGAGCCGGCGGTGGTGTTGGAAGTCGATGTCGGCGTTGTGGATGGTTCCCTGGAGCACCTCTTCGGCGCGTTCGGCGCGATCGAGATAGAACTGCAGGGCCATGCCCTCGTGGGGGTTTAGCTCTCTCTCCCAGCGCCCCACCAGACTCCCGCCGCGAACGTCTCCTTCGGCGTGGACGACCCGTTTGTAGGGAGGGGTTAGTGAGACGGGTATGAGCAGGCTCTGGCCGACCTCGCTGGTGTAGAGATCGGCGAGCAGGGTCAGACCATCTCGGGAGGAGGGGTGCCAGTCGACCCGGCTCCCGCCGCGAAGGATACGCCAATCGTCTCGGGGGGTTAGAGGAGTGGTGGCGCGGGAGCGCTCGTAGGCGGAAAAGGAACCAAAGATTCGGTAGTACAGGGTTTCTCCCCGCCGGCCTCCGTAGCGCAGGGAACCGGAGCCCCGTTCGGCGGTCCCTCCTCCCAGGTGCAGCCGCCAGCCCGGCGTCTCGGCGGCGTTGCGAGTGACGACGTTGACGATGCCGTTGACAGCGTTGGTGCCCCACAGGGAGCCTCCTGGACCGCGGATCACCTCGATCCGTTCAACGCTTTCGAGATCGGAATTTTGCGACTCCCAGAACACGCCCGAGAAGAGGGGTGTATAGACGCTGCGGCCATCGATGAGAACCAGGAGCTTGTTGGCGAAAGGGCCGACGAAGCCGCGGCTGGTGACCGCCCATTTGTTGGCGTCGATGCGCGCCACCTGCATGCCGGGCACCAGGCGCAGCGCTTCGGGAATGCTGCGTCCGCCCGAGCGTTGCAGGTCTTCGGCGGTGAGGACGGCCGCCGCCGCCGCAGTGGAGAACAATCGCTGGGGTTGGCGCGATACCAGATTTACTTCGACCTGCATCAGTTCCTCCAGGCCCATTCGCGTCAGATCGATGTCGGCTTGCAGTGGCTGGACAGCCAGGAGCAGGTATAGAACACCGGGAGTCAGGATTAAAAAGAAATGATCCTGATGCGACATGGGGATCGAGTGGCTGGTAGTCGCCATAGCGGAATAAGAGCTGCGCAGATCGGTGAAAGGTGGATGCGGAGGAAAAGCTTTCGGCCTCCGGGCGGTTCTGTACGGGGCGCGGATTCGAGGACGCGGGCGCGGACAACCAGCCTGCGGCTCTGCTGCGCACGCCAGTCAGATACTGCATCGATATCGGGATGAGTCTTTTAATTACCATGGAGAGAGGAGAATGTCAAGGATTTCCGGTCCGGTCCGGTCAACTTGACGTGGAAAGGGGTAAAGCGCTTTTTTGTAGACCTATGTCAATATCCACTCGAATGAGCTGGCACCGCCAGTCGATAGACGGCACTATGAGATGGACTGCTGCAGTATTGATCTGGCTTTGCGTTTGGGGATGCATGCCGTTGACGCAGCCGGGGGTTCCCGGAGCCACCGACGTGCTCGATGTCGAGGGAGGAGAGGGGAAGCCGCGCTTTCTCGAACTGTATCTGCAAAGCAAACGGCAGGGGAGCGATTCGACTGCGGTGATGCTGCCGTTTGTCGCCGTCCTAGCCTTTGAAGATGAGTCGGGGTTCCGCGAAGATGTGTGGAATTTAGAGCCGGAGATGACGCGTCTGGTGAGCGCCGAGATGGGAGTTTTTCCCGACTGGCAGGTGGTGCCCAACGAGGTCGTTCGGGAGGTGGTGGGAGAGACGAAAAAGCTGGAACTGGAGCGAGCGGTGGAATATGGGCGGCTCATGGAGGTCGATATCGTGCTGCTGGGCAGTATCTTCGACTACAACATGGGGCGTTTCAGTGTGGGGGATCCGCTGCTTGGAGGGTACAAATCCTACTCGGGTATCGCCAAGATGGAGTTGACCGCGGTGCGAGTCGAAGATGGAAATCGGCTGGGAACAGTGGAAGCGGAGCGGGAACTCATCGACCGCGATCTGGGGTTGGATTTGCTGGGCAAACCGCGCGAACAGGATGTCCAGTTCACCGGGCTCAAGGAGGTGCCTTTCGGTTCCGAGGAGTTCCGTCAGACCGTCCTGGGCAAGGCGACGCTGGAGACGATCGACGAACTGCTGCAGAAATTGACCGGGTTGGTGCATCCCCGGCAGCTAAAACTCGGAGGACAATCTCCCGAAATACTGTCGGCCTACGGCGCGGATGTGTACATCAATCTGGGGAGCGAGAACGGAGTGCGCGGAGGGTATCGGTTTCAGGTGCTGCCCGGACTCCAGAGGGTGCGAGAGGAAAAGGCCGACCCGCTGACGCGGGTCGGGGTGATCGAGGTTAAGGAGATAATCGGGGCTCGCCTATCCAGCGTGCGCATTCTGGAAGGGGAGAAGACCATCAGGGCGGGGGACCGCCTGGAACTGTTGAAAATTGAGGAATGAGGTGGAAAGCCTATGAAAGGGGTGACAAAGTACGCGCGGGGAGATGGTTTTGTCGAACTGCGGCCGCTGCAGGAGACGCCCCCCGGTCCCAATCAGGTGAAGGTCCGCGTGGAAGCGACCGGCATCTGCGGCTCCGATCTGCACATCTACCACGATACGATCAACTACAACATCCGCACACCCGTGGTGCTGGGGCACGAGTTCAGCGGCGTGGTGGTCGAAAAGGGAGCGGAGGCGGGGGATGAAATCGCCGTCGGCGATCGGGTGACCGGCGAGCCGAGCATCTATATCTGCGGGCACTGTGACTACTGCCTGAGCGAGCACTACAATCTCTGTCCCGAGCGCAAGGTGATGGGGTACTGGCACGACGGCAGTTTTGCCCCTTACTGCAACGCCACCTTTGTGCACAAGCTGCCCGAAAACGTCAGCTTCGAGGCCGGGGCGCTCACCGAACTGCTGGCCTGCTGCGTGCACTCGGTCATCGAGCAGGGAGGGATTACCGCCGGGGATTTTGTCGCCGTCACCGGTCCGGGGCCGGTCGGCCTGTTCTCGGCGCTGGTGGCTCTGGCCGAAGGGGGCACGGTGGCGATGTTCGGCACCGGAAAGGATCGTCAGCGGTTGGCCCTGGCCGAAGAGTTGGGCGTCCACTACGTGGTCGATATCGAAGAGACCGATCCAGTGGAGCGGATTGGCGAACTGACGGGTGGCTATGGAGCGGATATGGTCGTCGAATGCGCGGGAGTGGCGCCGGCCGTCAATCTGGCGCTGGATCTGGTGCGCAAACGGGGCAAGTTCGTGCAGATGGGGCTGCCGGGAAGGTCGCTCGAAGTCGATTTCGAGAAGATCGCTTTCAAGGAGTTGCAGGTGAGCGGCGGGATCGGGCAGCGGCGTCCGGCCTGGAAGCGGTCGCTAAAGTTGATGGAGCGGGGATTGATTCCGGGGGAGAAGCTGATCTCGCACCAACTGCCGCTGGAGGAGTGGGAGAAGGGGTTCGCCATGGCCGAAGGACAGGAAGGGATAAAGCTGTTGCTGCGGCCGGAGGAAGGTTAAGCTGTAGCACCATAAATCGACAAACGGACAATGTCAGGTCAGCCCAAGAGCGGGCTGACCTTTTTTTATTTGGTCGCCAGTGATTTTGCGGAAGCGACCAACGCGCAGGTCGCCTTGTTTGTGGTAGCAGGATCGCCAATTACGTATCTTGGAGGCACCAGAAGAAAATCATTTCCTGTTTGCTCGGGAAAGGTTGCATCTTATGAAACCGATTTTCTATGCGATTACCCTCCTGATCCTACTCTCCTTCCCAGATCTCTCAAACGCCCACAACGGTGCGGTGGCCATTGCCCTGCCGGTGGAGGGCATCGCGGTGGATGGAGATCTGAGCGATTGGCCCGAGGGATTGAAAAGGTATTCCATCGGACTTGTCGGAGACCGTGATACGCCTGGTAACGAAGAGGACTACCGGGGATTTTTCCGGATCGGATACGATGTCGCCGAGAACGCCCTCTACCTGGCAGTGGAGATGCAGGACGAATCCAGGGTCGTGACCGACGAGGGTGCCTGGGATGCAACGGATGGGTGCGAGGTGTATGTGGATGCGGTGCACGCGGAGGAGGAACGGCCGATTGGGCAGTACAACATGCGGGGAAACACGGCCGGGGTGAGCGGCGAAGGAGTGAACCTCCGTCAGATGCAAATCGCAGTGCAGCGCACGGCCGGTTCCCATCAGTACGAGTGGCGGATCGACATCGGGGAGAAGACCGGGGGGGCGGTCCGGCTGCGGCCGGGGATGAGTTTGGGGGTAGACGTGGTCCTGTGCGATTGGGATGAGGATGGGTCTTTTTCATGGATGAGCTGGGGACCTGAAGAGGTAAAGTTCACGTCGTCCTTGAGATTGGGAGACGTGGTTCTGGTCGCAGCCGAGGGCACGGGCGCGCTGAGAGGACGATTGGTCCGGGAAGGGGCGGACGTGGGGGTGTCCAATAGGCAGGTGCAGCTTCGGTCATTGAGATCTCCGGCCCTGTGGGTGGTGGTCGCGGCCGACCGGAACGGGTCGTTCGCCGTGGATCTACCTTCCGGGGAATACCGGGTCCAGCTGGCCTGGTCGGAAAGCGGGGAAAGACAGGTCATTGTCCAGGAGGGGCGCTCGACCGCGTTGGATCTGATCGTGCAGCCTCTTCAGGGAGAACGAGTGCCGGCGGGGCGAGGAACGGGGCACTGGCAGACCTTCAGCGTGGCCGACGGCCTGGTGTCCAACACGGTGTACGCCATCCACCGGGATCGGGAAGGAATGCTGTGGTTCGGCACTGAAAACGGGGCGAGTCGGTACGACGGACGAGGGTTCACCTCCTTCACGAAGAGGGATGGCCTGGTCGACAACTGGATAACTGCGATCGCGGAGGATCGATCCGGGGATCTGTGGTTTGGCACGTGGTACCGCGGGTTGAGCCGGTATGACGGCCGACGGGATGTCGGGGAGCGTTTTGTCACCTTCACCACTGAGGAGGGGCTGGCCGACAACAATGTAACCGCGATCGTGGAGGACCGATCCGGGGATCTGTGGATCGGCACCTGGAACGGCGGGGTGAGTCGGTATGACGGCCGACAGGATGTCGGCGAGCGCTTCGTCACCTTCACCACCGAGGAGGGATTAGCGCACAATCGGGTGTTTGCTATCCACCAGGATCAGGAGGGGATTCTGTGGTTTGGCACGGGGAACGGAGTGAGCCGGTATGACGGCCGACGGGATGTCGGCGAGCGCTTCGTCACCTTCACCACCGAGGAAGGCCTGGTGTCCAACACGGTGTATGCCATCCACCAGGACCGATCCGGAGATCTGTGGTTTGGCACGGAGAACGGGTTGAGCCGGTATGATGGCCGACAGGATGTCGGCGAGCGCTTCAGCACCTTCACCACTGAGGAGGGGCTACCCTATCCCATAGTCCAAGCCCTGGTGGAAGACCGGGACGGAAATCTGTGGATAGGAACCCGTGCGTGGAACAATTTGCGAGAGGGAGCGTTGATCTGCTACGACGGGAAGGAATTTGTCGCCTTCACCACCGAAGACGGCCTGGCCTACAATGTGGTATGGTCCATGCTGGAAGATGCGGAAGGGAGCCTGTGGTTCGGTACGGGTATGCTGGGTTTAGGAGGGGGCGTGAGTCGATACAGTAGTGACCAATTTACCACCTTCACAACCCGGGATGGGCTGGCACATGACAATGCGTGGGAAATCATGGAGGATCGTCAGGGGGACCTGTGGATCCTCACCGGCGAGTCCCAGGCGCAGACTATCACCCGGTACGATGGGGACGCCTTTGTCCACTACACGGCCCCGTCGTGGGCGGCGACAAAAAGATTATTGGGGAATGGAGTGCTGGAGGACCGTCAGGGGGACCTGTGGTTCGGCCGCATTCGCTACGATGGTCGGTTTTTTACCAGTTTCTCCGGTGCCGATGAACTACCATCCCGTGGTGGGGTAGGGGCTGTCGTCGAGGACCGAGCCGGCTATTTGTGGTTCGCGCTGTGGCAAGGGGGAGTCTTCCGCTACGATGGAGAAACGTTCAGGCCATTCACCCTCATCGATTCTCTCAAACAGCTTATGGCGCGTTGCCTGCTGTGGGATCGACAGAATCGACTGTGGATCGGCACCTGGCTCGGTGGCCTGTTTCGCTGGGACGGAGAAGGGACTGAGCCGCTCCATTTCTCCTCACAGGATGGCCTTGGAGACGACGGTATCGGCTCTCTCTTCGAAGACCGGGACGGTCGGCTGTGGATCGGCACCTGGAATGGTGGGATGAGCTGGTACGATCCGTCGGCGACGGGAGGCGAGGTTTTTCACACCCTTACCCAGAAGGACGGACTGGCCGGTAACTGGGTAAATACGATTGCCCAGGACCGGCGGGGGCACCTGTTTTTCAGCACCCACGGCGGAGGGGTTAGCCTGTACGACGGGCTGGTTATCCAGAACCTGACCACCCGCGATGGGCTGGCCGGGAACATGGTTTTCGACGTGTTTCCGGACAGCCAGGGAAACATCTGGTTCTGCACAGCGGACGGGTTGACCCGATACCGGCCGGTATCGACTCCGCCGCCGGTGCAGATCACCGGGGTGACCGCCGATCGACAGCTTGGCCCGGTGGACCACGTCCAGCTGAACACGACCCAGGACCACCTGGCCTTCACCTTCCAGGGACGCAGCTTGAGGGCTCGCCCGGAGCAGTTGGCCTACGTGTACAGGCTGAAGGGATACGACGATGTGTGGCGGACGACCCGGGCGGAACAGGTGATCTATCCGGATCTGCCGATGGGGGAGTACCGGTTCCAGGTTAAGGCGGTGGATCGGGATCTGAACTACTCGGAGAAACCGGCAGAAGTGCGCGTGACCGTTCATCCGCCGTATGGACAGCTGGGGCTCATCGGCGGATTGGGAATCGCGCTGGTGGGGTTCGTCCTCGCTTCGGGCTACGGGATCAAGCGCCGCCGCGATTTGCGGCGGGTTGAACAGGCACTGATGCAGGAGATGGAGGAGGAACTGCAGACCGCGCACGAGATGCAGATGAAGCTGATGCCTTCCAAACCGCCTCAGATCGCCGGTCTGGATATCGCCGGGCACTGCCTACCGGCCAATCACGTCGGGGGAGATTTTTTTCAATATTTCTCCATCTCGGATAACAAACTGGCGATCTCATTGGCGGATGTCACTGGCCATGCGATGGAAGCTGCCGTTCCGGTAATGATGTTCAGCGGAGTGTTGGAGAGTGAGATCAAGCGCGGCCAGAGCCTGAATCAGCTGTTTGCCAGTTTGAATGAGACGCTGAATAACAAACTGGATAGCCGAACCTATGTGTGTTTCACGATGGGAGAAGTTGATCCGATTACGAAGAAATTCCGTCTGTCGAATAGCGGCTGTCCCTATCCCTACCATTACCAGGCCGCCAATGGAGAAGTCGCTGAGATCCAGATCGATGCGTATCCACTTGGGATTCGCTCCGACACCCAATATTCCGTCGAAGAGATCCAATTGGCGCCTGGGGATCGAGTCGTGTTCTGTTCGGATGGGATCATCGAAGCAGAGAACCGGTCTGGGGAACTCTTTGGCTTCGAACGCACCGCGGAAACGATCGGGAAAGGTTGCTTTCGGGATCTAACGGCGGCAAAGCTCCTCGACTACCTGATCGCAGAAGTGAAAATTTTTTCAGGAGACGTTCCTCAGGGAGACGATCAGACCGTGGTAATTCTGGGGGTTGAATCCTGAACCCATCCGGATGCTTCGATAAAGAAAGGGCCGGCGCACGATCCGCCGGCCCTTTTCTTATGTATAGGGACGAGTCTCAGTCGACGACTTCGTAGTCGGCATCGACCGCGCCGTCGTCCTTCTTCTTTTCTCGCTGCGGCTCCTGGCCGGGAGGAGGGGGCTGCGGGCCAGGCTGGCCTTGCTGTTGTTCCTGCTGTTCCTGCTGCGCCTGCTGGTAGATGATTTCCGCCAGCTTGTGGGACGCTTGCTGCAGTCGCTCGAGCGCTTCTTTTAGACCTTCGTCGCTCTCCTGCTCGACCATCTGCTTCACTTCCTGCAGCGCGTCTTCGATTCCCTTGCGGTCTTCTTCGGACAGCTTGTCGCCGTGCTCGGTTAGCGACTTTTCGGTCGCGTACACCAACTGGTCCGCTTCGTTGCGGCGATCGACCGTTTCCCTACGCGCTTTGTCCTCTTCGGCGTGGGCATCGGCGTCCTGCTGCATCTGGTCTACTTCCTCCTGGCTCAGGCCGGAGGAAGCCTCGATGCGGATCTGCTGTTCCTTGCCGGTCCCCTTGTCCTTGGCCGATACGTTGAGGATGCCGTTGGCGTCGATGTCGAAGGTCACCTCCACCTGCGGCATGCCCCGCGGTGCCGGGGGAATTCCGTCCAGGTGGAAACGGCCGAGGGTGCGGTTGTCGTTGGAGAACTCTCGTTCCCCCTGCAGCACGTGGATCTCCACTGACGGCTGGTTGTCAGCGGCGGTCGAGAATACCTGACTCTTGCGGGTCGGGATCGTCGTGTTGCGCTCGATCAGTTTGGTCATCACGCTCCCCAGTGTCTCGATACCAAAGGAGAGCGGGGTCACGTCGAGGAGCAGCACGTCGTCGACCTCGCCGGACAGGACGCCGGCCTGGATCGCCGCGCCCATCGCCACGACTTCGTCCGGATTCACGCCCCGGTGGGGTTCCCTGCCGAACAGCTCTTTGACCAGTTCCTGGACCTTGGGAATGCGGGTCGAACCGCCGACCAGAATGACCTGATTGACCTCGGAAGCGGACAGACCGGCGTCGTTGAGCGCCTGCTGGCACGGACGGCGGGTCCGCTCGATCAGGGCCTCGACCAGGCGCTCGAATTGGGCTCGGCTCAGCGATGTCTGCAAATGCTTGGGGCCGCTCTGATCCGCGGTGATGAAAGGAAGATTGATCTCCGTATTGGTTGAAGAGGAGAGTTCGCACTTGGCCTTTTCGGCTGCCTCTTTGAGACGCTGCTGCGCCATCGGATCCTTGCGCAGATCGATCCCCTCGCTCTTCTGGAATTCGTCGGCCAGCCAGTCGATCACCACCTGGTCGAGGTCGTCGCCTCCCAGGTGGGTGTCGCCGTTGGTCGATTTTACTTCGAAGACTCCGTCACCCAGTTCCAGGATCGAGATATCAAAGGTGCCGCCGCCCAGATCGTAGACGGCAATCTTCTCACTGGCCCCCGACTTGTCCAGTCCGTAGGCCAGCGCGGCGGCGGTCGGCTCATTGACGATGCGCAGCACATCCAGACCGGCGATGGTGCCGGCGTCCTTGGTCGCCTGGCGCTGAGAGTCGTTGAAATAGGCGGGAACGGTGATGACTGCCTGGGTCACCTGTTCGCCCAGGTAGTCGTCGGCGGTCTGCTTCATCTTTTGCAGCACCATGGCCGACAGCTCCGGCGGGGTGAATTCCTGGTCGCCGATCTTGACGACGGCCAGATCGCGCTGCCCCTTGTCAACTTCGTAGGGGACTTCGGTAATTTCGGTGGCCACCTCGTCGTAGCGCCGTCCCATGAAGCGTTTGATAGAGAAGACCGTCTGCTGCGGGTTGGTCACTGCCTGGCGTTTGGCGGTCTGGCCGACCAGCCGCTCTCCGTCTTTGGCAAAAGCCACTGTGGAAGGGGTCGTCCTGCCGCCTTCGGCGTTGGAGATCACCTCGGGCTCCTTGCCCTCCATCACCGCCACGCAGGAATTGGTCGTCCCCAGATCGATCCCGATTACCTTACCCATTGCTGCCACGTCCTTTCGCGTAAATTGAAATTGAAGATTGTTCGTCGTTCAGTTCAAGAGGTTCAATTTTTCATCGGGCAATATATAAGCAAGGGACATGCCAGAGAATTAATATTCTCAATAAGATATTGATAATAAATAACTAAAGAGGAAACAAGAATTTAAAAGAGGAGATGGGTTCGCTGTCAATGTGGCACAAATAAAAGTCATATCGGCAGAAAATAGATGGCCATTGAACTTTTGTGCAGTTACTGGTTGACAATGGTGAACCAGCCGGCTAGATTTTCACTACACCGTGGTTCCGCCGCTCGGGGGCGTTGCGTTGTCTCCGGGCGGGGGAACCACTTCTCGTCTCATCCGAGGAGATCGAGCCCATGGCACAGTTCGAACTGGTATCCGATTATGAACCGAAAGGGGACCAGCCCAAGGCGATCGAGGAACTGGTGGCCGGCGTCGGTCAGGGGCAGCGGTATCAGACGCTGCTGGGGGTGACGGGGAGTGGAAAGACGTTTACCATGGCCAACATGATCGAGAAGCTCCAGCGCCCCGCTCTGATCATCTCGCACAACAAGACGCTGGCCGCCCAGCTATACGGGGAATTCAAGGGATACTTCCCAAACAATGCCGTGGAATATTTTGTCAGCTATTACGACTACTACCAGCCCGAGGCGTACAAACCGAGTACCGACACCTACATCGAAAAAGAGGTGGAACGGAACGAGGAGATCGATCGACTGCGACTCAAGGCGATCAGCTCGCTGCTCGAACGCCAGGACGTCATTATCGTGGCCACGGTATCGTGCATCTACGGCATCGGTTCTCCCAAGGAATACAACGAGCAGAAATTGCAGCTCAGCCAGGGACAGATCGTCGAGCGGGACGATATTCTGCGAGATCTCATCGACATCTATTATCGGCGCAACGACTTCGAATTGCAGCGCGGTTGCTTCCGGGTGCGCGGGGACGTGGTCGAGATCGTGCCGGCGTCGGAGGATCGGGCGATTCGCATCGAGCTGTTCGGGGACGAGGTCGAAGCGCTCTCGGTGGTCGATGCCCTCACCGGCGAGCAGCTGGAGCAGCGGGAACAGGTGACGCTGTATCCGGCCAGGGCGTATGTCACAGACGAGGAACACGCCAATCAGGCCTGCGAGAGTATTCTGGTCGAGTTGGAGGAACGCCTTCTCGATATGCGCACCCAGGGGATGCTGGTCGAGGCGCACCGGCTGGAGACGCGCACCAAATACGACGTGGAGATGATCCGCGAGATCGGCTTCTGTCCGGGGATCGAAAACTACACGCGCTACATGGACGGCCGCCAGCCCGGACAGGCCCCGTACGTGCTGATTGACTATTTCCCGGAGGATTTCCTGCTGTTCATCGACGAATCGCACGTTACGGTGCCGCAGGTGAAGGGGATGTGGAAGGGGGATCGCTCGCGCAAATCGACGCTCATCGAGCACGGTTTCCGCCTGCCATCGGCCACCGACAACCGACCGCTGGTCTTCGAGGAGTTCGAGGCGCACATGGGTTGGACGGTCTTTTCTTCGGCCACTCCGGCGGCGTACGAGCTGGAGAAGTCTGGCGGGGTGATCGTCGAGCAGGTGATCCGGCCGACCGGTCTGATCGACCCCGAGATCGAAGTGCGTCCGCTCATGGGGCAGGTAGACGATCTGATGGAGGAGATTCATCAACGGGCGGAGAAGAAGGAGCGGGTGCTGGTCACCACGCTGACCAAGCGGATGGCCGAGAACCTGACGGACTACCTGGACCAGATGGATATCCGGGTGCGCTACCTGCATTCGGATATCGACACTCTGGATCGGGTGGAGATTTTGCGGGATCTGCGGCTGGGGGAGTTCGACGTGCTGATTGGCATCAACCTGCTGCGCGAGGGGCTGGACTTGCCCGAGGTCTCCCTGGTGGCGATCCTCGATGCGGACAAGGAGGGGTTTTTGCGCTCGGAGCAGGCGCTGGTCCAGACGATCGGGCGGGCGGCCCGCAACGTGGCCGGCCTGGTGATCTTTTACGCTGACAAAATCACCAATTCGATGCAACGGGCGATGGATGAGACCAACCGGCGACGGGAGCTGCAGGTCGCCTATAACCAGGTGCACGGTATCGTGCCGAAGACGATCTACCGGAGTCGAGAGGAGATCATCCAGTCCACCTCGGTGCTGGAGAGCGTGCGGGGAGCGGAAAAGGAGGGAGTGGCCGAGCCGGACATCACCTACGAGGCCAGCGAAGATGCGGAAGAACTGGTGGAGGAACTGGAAAAGCAGATGAAGAAGGCGGCTGAAGGGCTCGAATTCGAGAAGGCGGCCCATTTGCGGGACGAGATCACCCGTCTGCGCGTCGAGCAGGTCGATTGATGGCCGGGGAATCCGCATGGGAAGCGGATTTCGCCATCAGCTGCGCCCAGTGCGGCGGGCAGGAGTTTCGGGAGATCTTCCCGGTGCCCGCCGAGATCTACCGCGTCTACCGTTCAGGGGCGGCACAGGAGACGCCACGCGACCTGGTCGCTTCGGTATACGCCTGCGTTCAGTGCGGCCACCTGGAAAAATTCATGGATTGGGGGGGAGGGGATGGAGCGTCCGGAGTCGGTGGGAAGCCCGGATAATAGGGGGATCGCTTCGAAAGGGCCGAAGGTCGCTTCGAAAGGGCCGAAGGTCGCTTCGAAAGGGCCGAAGGTCGCTTCGAAAAGATCGATGAATCTCTTCAGAGATCTAAAAATTCATGCAGAATGGGCCGAGCTCTGATAGGAGCCCGGCCCATTCTGCTAAACAAAAACCCCCGGACATTTTGTCCGGGGGTTTTTGTCAGACCGCAGTTTGAACGCGGCGCTTGACCATCTTGATGCGCGCTCCCAGTTCGTCCAGATCGAATGGTTTACTCACATAATCGTCCGCTCCGTATTCCATCCCCTTGATCTTCTGGGGGGTGGCATTGAGCGCGGTGATCATGATGATCGGGATGCCCGAGGTGATCGGATTGCCCTTTAGGGTCTGGCAGACCTGATAGCCGTCCAGTTTGGGCAGGCGGAGGTCGAGAAGGATCATGTGCGGCTTTTCGGTGAAGGTTTTCACCAGGGCTTCTTCGCCGTCTCCCGCCTCGCAAATGGCGTATTCTTCGGTCTCCAGGAACTCGCGCAGGCCGAGGCGTACTTCCTCCTCGTCATCGACAACCAGGATCTTGTAGGGCTGGTCTGCCCCGGGTGCGGGAGGGGCGGCCGAGGTCATGGGCGTGGAGGGGATGGTATCTTCCGCCCTGGCCAGGTCCAGCTGGTCGGCGATCTGGGAAAGGGAAAGGCCCTGCAGGCGGAGCTCGCGCAGGCGGTCCCGGATCTTCAAAACCTCTCCTTCGTCGAACAGATCCTTATTGCCCCGTTTATCCGAAACTCGGATGATCCCGAAGTTCTTGTACTTGCGGATCGATTCAACGGATTTGCCAAAGGTGCTGGCAACTTCTTGTATATCAATGAGTTTTTCGCTTTTGAGCATAGGTGGTCTCCTCGCAAAGTCCCGGATCCCCAACCACCCGGGAAAGGGCAAAAATAGGGGAGTTGATAAGTCGATTATACTAAATGGTAGCGTTTAGCGTCAAGTCATTTCTTATTGGATACTATCGGCAGGAAGAGGGAAGTTGTTTAGTTTTTGGTAGCAATTGGTACAAAATAACTATGAAAAACCTCCAGGTTTTGCCCAAAACGGAGTTTGACTTACACCTCTGGGCGTCGTAAATTGGAAACCTTAGATTGCAAAATGGGGATTCGGAGCGCATCAATCCTCAGATTCATTTATTCGAAGGCCTATATATAGGAGGAATTGGGGTTCATGGCAGAGAGCGGGCAGAATATCATCGTGGACGTGCGCGATGTAGAGATGGTCTACAACGCCAAGAACCGGGACGTCTCGACCCATGTCTACGCCCTGCGGGGACTGTCGGTTCAGGTTTACGAAAACGAATTCTTCGCAATCATGGGGCCATCGGGTTCCGGTAAGAGCACGCTTTTTAACCAGATTGGAGCGCTGCAGACTCCTACCAGCGGCAAGGTGCTTCTCGAAGGGGTGGATCTGGCTTCGCTGACGCCGCAGCAATTGGCGGCGGTGCGCTGCTTTGAACTGGGTTATATCTTTCAGACCTACAACCTGTTGCCGGTCATGAGTGCGCTGATGAACGTAGCTCTGCCCACGGTGTTCTCCGGTATGACCACCGAAGAGGGGGAAGCGCGGGCCATGGAATGCCTGAAGATCGTCGGTCTGGACGATCGTGCCCACCATATTCCCTCCGAGTTATCGGGTGGTCAGATGCAGCGAGTGGCGATTGCCCGGGCGTTCGTCAACAAACCGCGCATCATATTGGCCGACGAGCCAACCGGTAATCTCGACAGCAACACCGGTCAGCAGATCATCGACTACATGAAGAGCCTGCAGCAGGAGATGGGGTCGACGATCATTACTGTGACCCACGATGACAAGATGCTGAGCGTCGCCGACCGCATGGCCTGGATCCGCGACGGTCGCCTGGAGCGGGTCGCCAATCGGGACGAGATCGAGATCCAGATGGGGACAATCGAGGAGCACTGAGTAGTCTGTCAACAAAATTTATGGCCTTTGGGAATCACGTAAATATATTAATTTACTGAAAGATCCAGATCTCAATTTTGTCAAAGTTTTTTTGACAAAACACTGAGTGCTGCGGCATACATCCGTATTGAGAAAGTGCCTGTTTTGTAAGTAGGGAGTTCCCACTCGCAGTGGGGCTCACAAATAGATTGGCGGTCCTGAGATTTTTTCTCGGGACCGTTTTTTTGTTGAGGGGAGGGATTGCACCCCATGGCGCTTCCGGTTATTGCCGTGGTTGGACACAGGCTGGACCACCTGGATTTTATCCCACCGTTTCCGGCTGGGGAAATCGGCCAACGAAATTCCGGCTGGCAGGCTGTTCGGCCAGTTAGATGCCGGTGGCTGAACGGCGTCCTGCGCACCGGATCGCGCTCAGAATCAGGCGTAGAACAGGGCGGATTTTGACTACCGAGCGGGTAGCAAAAGGCGTATACTACTGTCCTGACGCTGAATACAATATTGGGAAATGGGTTTTGGAGTATTGACTCAACCGAAAGATCTGAGAGATGAAAGACGAAAATGAGGCCAGGGCACAGCTCATCGAGGAACGAGAAAAGATCGTCACCTCAATCCGTTGCTCAACGCTCAGGTTGGACGACACTGCGGAATTTCCTTCACTGGTGGCCGAAATACTATCACAAGTGAAAGGGACGGGATTTTCCTTCAGTGCCTTATCGATCTATTTGCTGGACGCGGAACCCTCTCAGGCAACGCACTATTTTCTTTTCCCGCTACCGATCGGATGGGATACTGTACTGCTGGCTGAAGAGACGGTCGAAAGACAGGTTAATGCCACTGGTAAGCCGAGAGTGTGGAAGGATACTTCAGCCGGCCAATCCCTGTGGCATCTGACCATACCCACCCCGCTGGGTGCGGTAAAGATATCCGATCTTCGCGAAGAAGGGTTCTCTGCGACTGAGCAGATCTTTTTGGAACAACTCGCCCACTCGTTGGAGATGCTGGTCCTCCGCCATCGGGATCTGTATGCGCTGGAGATGGAAAAGGCGCAAATAGTCCGGGTAGATGCAGATTTGATGGCACTCTACAATGGGAGTTACAAACTGTCGGGTGAAACCCAGGATGAAGTGGTGCAGAAGATCATCCAAACGGCCACGACTCTGTTACCTTTTGACCGAGCGGGGGTTTTTTTACGAGATGATGACCTCCTGCGTGGGGCCTGGGGGGTGGATGAAAAAGGGAGGGTAGTTCCCATTCCCAACACGGTTTTCCCCCTTTATCCCGAGCGCCCGGAAGATTTGACCGAAACCGCGCGGATTGCGCTGGGGGAACGCGAGTTTTTTTTATCGCAGGATCTGGATGGGGAAGGAAGGCGGAGCGTAGAAGGGGATATCAAGGCGAATGTAAATGTGCCAATGCGTGTGGAAAATCAGATTATTGGAGTATTGGCAGCAGATAATTACTTCACGGGTCAATCCATATTAAGAGAGCAGGCAACCTCGCTGATGATCCTGGCTAACCAGGGGGCGATTGCGCTGGAACATGCTCGTTTGTATGGGAACATTCAGGCTGAGATCATGGAGCGCAGATGTGTAGAGGAGGAATTGGAGCAGGAATACAGGCTACGCGATGCGGACAGTGCGATCCGAGTCGCCATAGCGGGGATGGATGAGCCAGAAGATCTTTGCCGCGCGGTGAGAGAGATCGGCGATCAATTGAACCGATTTGGGACGAGTCACGATTCCTGCACCATACAGGTTATGAATCCGGAAGGGACAAAATTCATATCCCTGGGACAAACGGTTCGAGCAAATTGGAATAAAAAAGCTGTAGCCTTCCTGATGCTCGGGGAAAGGGATATCAGAGCGGCACCCGTAGAAAACTATCCGTGGGTGGAGGAAGTGTGGAGGACAGGTAAGTCGAGATATGTTCCCGATACCGGGTATGGCAGGGCTGGAACGGAAGATGATAGGACTCTCTTAGCTGGGCTCTCTTTGATCGATGTCGCGTTCTCGCACGGGACGCTGGCCATTAATAAAAAGACGCCTCACTTCTATTCTGAGAAGGATGTAGTTCTCCTGGAGCGCTTCGCGAGGATCTTATCAGATGGATTTCAACGCTTTATAGACATCACCGAACGCAAGCAGGCGGAAGAAGCGCTGCGGAAGGTATACGACGGTCTGGAACGACGCGTCGAGGAGCGCACCGCTGAACTGCAAAAAAGCAATGAGGGACTGGGCAAGGAAATCGCTGAGCGCAAGCGGGCAGAGGAAGCGCTGCGGAAGAGCGAGGAACAGTATCGCACATTGGTCGAAACCATGACCGATGGTCTTGGAATTCAGAACGAACACGGGATATTTACCTACGTCAACAACAGGCTTTGTGAAATGTGGGGATACTCGCGAGATGAGATCGTAGGACATTCCGTTACGGCCTTCCTCGACGAGTCCAATCGGGATATTCTGAAGGAGCAGATAGAAAGACGAAGAAAAGGTTCGCAGGAAGCCTACGAATTGGAATGGATTGGCAAAGATGGCCGAACGATTCCCACGCTTATGTCGCCGGCGCCACTTTGGGACGTTGAAGGTAACTACGCGGGGAGCTTTGCGGTGATGACGGACATCACTGAACGCAAACGCATGGAAGAGGATCTGAGGAGAGTCCAAAATCTCGAATCTTTGGGCCTTCTCGCCGGCGGCATTGCTCACGATTTCAACAATATACCCTAATGTTGCAAAAAAAGCCCTTGAAATGTGTGTTTGAATTTACGCCTGTTTCTGTAAGGCGTCGAGGAAATGCATCAGATCGCTTTCAACCGTGGGATTGGGACTGAGAGTTAAGGTCAA
>Ga0233431_1001518_pt1 | contig 39751 bp, 1 predicted proteins | sample SI_118_April2016_FD_179867 | JGI IMG/M metagenome (GOLD analysis project Ga0233431, IMG submission 179867) | Seawater microbial communities from Saanich Inlet, British Columbia, Canada - SI_118_April2016_200_MG | ecosystem: Environmental > Aquatic > Marine > Inlet | place: Canada: British... | reverse complement strand
GCAAAATAACTGCTCCAGCACCGCCATTGCCGGTTTGAAGCCGATAATCGAAATAATTTCTAAGGTTCGTGGCTGCCAGTATGAACTCCTGGTAGTTTTGTCGTCCCTAAGTTAGCGGAAACTAAAGAATAAACAATTCCGCGATTGAAGAGTGCATTGGTTTGAAGTGGGTCTAACGCGATAGCTTGAGAATAAGCATCCACCGCAGCCGGGTAATTTTCCAATTGGAAATAAATATCGCCCACATTTTTATGAATCGAAGTAGCATCCGGCACCAGTTCCAATATCGCCAGATAATCAACTAGCGCGTCTTCAAATGCCGTCATCTGTTGATACGTTATTGCCCGATTCGCCAATATGGTAGCATTATCAGGCTCAAGCGCCAACGCTGCGGTCCAATCTTGAAGGGCCAATTCATATTTTTCCAGGACAAAGTAACAACTACCCCGATAAAAATATACATCGAGCGAGACTTCACCCTGGTCAACCAAGTAGTTGAGATCTTCCAGCGCGGCAGCATAACGTTCCAGTTGATAGTATGCCTGCCCGCGCAAGGCGTATGCGGTGATATCATCTGGCGTGGCGACAATCACCGGATTCAAATCGTCAATTGCCTGACTAAAACTACCCGCACTGAAAAGCAGGTAGGCGCGTGTAAACTGGGCTTCGGTATAGCCTGCCTGATGCTCAATGGCTTGCGATAAATCTTCCAGTGCCCGTTGATAGGGGTTAACGATCTCATTTTCGTTATAAAGATCAGTGTAGCTTTGTTCATCCCCTTCAGTTAATGAAGCCAGTGTATCTTCATCTACATCCAGGTTAATTTCTTCAATTGGCAGTACCGCAGCTTGCGCAGGGGTTGAGCCAATATTCAAAAGCGGACCTGGTTCAATCAACATGTCGAATTGAATCGTTGCATCCTCAGCCTGGTTAGCTTGCTCCAGCAAATCCCCCAAGGCCAAGTAGGTTAGCGCACGATAATAATATGCCTGAGCGTGGTTGGGATTCCGGCGAATGATGATTGTAAAATGGGCATTGGCAATCCCCGCTTCGCCAGCCATTTGATAGAGTTTTCCACGCTCAAAATAAGCATCAAGGTAATCAGGATCACCATCAATGGCCTGATTTAATTCAAATAAAGCCAGATTATACTCTTCACTTTCTATATACTGCAAACCGGCTTCAAGATGTTCTTGCGGCGAAAGCGCGGCATTGGCCTCCTGGGAAGTGAGATAGGCAATCGTCTGCACAATTGGGAAAATCAACGCCAGAATCAGTAAAATTGAGAGCGCCAGCCATAAGATTCTTGTTTTGCTGCGAGGGCGGTTTGGTGTCGTTTCAGCCATGCGGGCAATTATATCTTATATACTACGGCAAAACTACCAAGGCAAAAGCTCCCGTAAAGCTGGTTGTTGTTATGGCGCGCCCTTCGGTGATGAAAGCCATATCGGCATCCGTCACCAGCGATGCATCCAGCCAGCCACCAAGCCCGCTATTGAGCCGCGTATCCCAGTAGAGTACGGTTGTTTCCAATTCCACCCAGTCGCCCAGCGTTTCATCCCAATAAAGGATGACAAACTCACGTCCGATGAGTTCTATAGAAATAATGAACGAAACGGTGATCGTATGCTGATTGAGAATGGTGTCGACAGGTAAATCACCAGCGAACACATTCACCGTCATTGCAGAAACCAGCGTAGTGCCCGCCGTCATTGCACCAGGAATGCTTGCTATCGTATTGCGGCTCAAACTGGCCGAGTCGCCGCTGCCAACCGGGAAGAGAACCTGATCACCAAGGCTGGCCTGAGGATACGGGTTAATAGACATCAATCGCAGTTCGAACAAGTAATTTTGGTATTGATCGTGAGTCAGCAGTACCAAAATTGATGGTGCATTGCTCATCAGATTCGTCACCTGTCCACTTAGCACCGGGATTATGTGCGGCGTAACAATACCCGCATCGGATAATAATTGTTGCAGAAGTGAATCTTGATCCACATTCTGAACGATCGTCGGCTGAGAAGGTTGCGGTTCTACAGGTTGTAGGGTTGTTGCTAGAAGAGATTCAATGCTCGAGATACCACCAGAAACACCGGTCACCAAACCATTGGCAGGATCAAAGACAAACGGGATGCCATATTCATAGAATTCCAAAGTGTCGAAACCACCTTGTCCGCTCATCGAAATCACTTGAGCGCCGTTAGTAAGAATAAAGCGATCATCTCCCGCACCACCGATCAATGTTATATCCTGAACATCATTGACTGTAAATATATCTTGTCCACTTCCGCCGTTGAGTACTTCGAACGAACTAAAGACAAGCGTGGGGTTAACCTGGTAAGTGCATAAGACATTGCTGATTGTCCACGCGGCATCCTGATTGAGACCAATTAACAAATCGGGGTTGTTCGGATCGCTGGAGCCAATTAATTCATCAATATGGGAGAAAAGACCAAGAATGGCTGTCACCGTGCTGGTATCCATGCCAATGAACCCTTCGGCACTATCATATCCCGTCAGTACAATACGTCGAGATGTCAGATACGCCGAGAAATCTACGAGATCATAGCCAGACCCACCGGCAATATTGCCAAACAGACGGGCATTGTCGGCAAAGATAAAGCGATCATCGCCGAAGCCGCCATCAAGGTCAAGCGCATTGACGTTATTGATATTGAAAATGTCATTCTGGGTGCCACCATAAAGCTTCCCAAAACCAGAGAAGTCCAATGTGTTGGTACTGACGTATTGAGTACTCAGGCCATTGAGTATCCAATTGGCAACCGCGTTCTGACCCGTGAGCGAATCACCATTGACGGACGAACCCGCCAGGATGTTGATATTGTCAAATGCACTGATCGCCCCATTCACATTTCCGGCGAAACCATCTACGCTTCCCAGGCCAGAAAGGACAACATGCTGGGCGGTGTTGTAGTTATTCAGGTCAAGGGTATCATCACCCGCGCCGCCATCCAGCACACCGGTGGAGGTGGCCTCATCGTTGAGCACAAAGACATCATCTCCCATGCCACCATAGAGATCAGTATGCTGTTCATCATTGAGCGTAAAGGTATCATTGGCTATGCCGCCAACCACATTTTCAATCTCCTGACCGATATGGCTCGCAGTGTTGATTTCGCTCGAAGCCAATATGCTGCCTGCGACTAATTCCACAGCGAGGGATATGGTCACAGCGGAGAAATCGAGCGTGTCGTGGCCGCCATTGGCAAGCTCAACGATGGTGTCATTGGTACCCCAATTGTCGCCGAACGCGTAGGTATCGTCGCCTGCGCCGCCGATCAGCGTGTCGCGGCCGCCATTGCCGGTGAGAATATTATCTCCTTCATCGCCAGTGAGAATATCATCGTCCGAGCCACCCACCAGATTTTCAATCCCGCTCACCGAGCCGGTGACACCCTGCGCTGCGTTGCCATCCAGGTCAATCACCACAGAAGTTGTATATGCGCTGTAATCCAGCGTATCCACACCCAAGCCGCCCACAATCGCGCCGGTGAAGGTGGCTCCATCCGCAAAGCTGAAGCGATCATCGCCGTTATTGCCATTCAGAGCGAAAGTTTGCGCGCCGACAATATTGAAGGTGTCATCTTCGGTGCCGCCATTGAGCGTTTCGTAACCAGAGAATGCTAGCGTGTTGGTGCTGGTGTATTGCAGATTGGCAGGTTGAAGGTTGAAGGTTGAAGGTGCGTTCAAACCTGTCAATGCGTCAGAAGCGGAGGAGCCACCAACAAGCGTATTGATATTGTCGAAGGTGCCGATGACGCCGCTGATAGCGCCCTGGAAGCCATCCACAGTGCCGAGCGCAGTCAGGGTTGCGGTAACAGATGTCGCGGCTGAACTGTGATCGAGGGTATCAACGCCCGCGCCGCCGGTGAGGTTGCCGCTTACGATTACGCCAGCTTCGATGACGAAGTTGTTGCCAAAGTTGCCGCCAATCACATTTTCAACATTGTTCATCGTCAGCAAGTTGCTACCGCTGGTTACGGTAGTATCCGGTGAACCAAAGGTGAAGGTGACTGTTCCGGTCGCGTTGGTCACACTGGAGAGATTGAGGGTATCGTTTCCTGCACCGGGGTTTTCGACAATCGTGTCGTTGCCCCAGTTATCGCCGATAATATAAGTATCATCACCGCCGCCGCCAATGAGAATATCATCTCCGGGGCCGCCGTAGAGAATATTGTCACCGTCGTCGCCCGTGATAGTGTTTAGTCCGACGCCGCCGTTAATGACTTCAATTCGACTGATGCCCGTGGTGCCAGTGGCCGTACCGTTCGCGAGATTGACGTTAATATCGGCTCCGTAGACGCGGTAATCCAGGGTGTCTGTGCCGGCACCGCCGTCGATTGTGCCGTTAAGAACTGCGCCCGCCGCGAAAGCAAAAGTATCATCACCCGCGCCGCCCTGCAGATTGTGCGTCTGTGCGCCGCTGAGGTCAAATTGGTCGGCATCTGTGCCGCCAATTAGCCTTTCAAAGCTGGCATATGCAACTTCATTAGCCACCACCTGGTAACGATTCGTACCGTCAATTTCCCAGGTTGCGACAAGAGCAGCACCGGTGAGGCTATCGCCGCTGGTTGTGCCACCCACCAGAACGTTGATATTGCTGAATCCGCTGCTAAGGGCTGCTTCGGTGCCATTGAAATCATTTGCACTGCCGGTGGTAGTCAGGGCAACCTGACGGGGTGTGGTGAAGGTGGCAAATGTCAGCGTATCCACGCCAGCGCCGCCATCTACCGAGCCATTCCAAAGCAAGCCATCGGCCAGCGAGAAGGTATCGGCATCCGTTCCGCCAACCAGGTTTTCAATACCTGAGAAGGACAGGGTGTTGGTGCTGATATATTGAGCATTTGCAGATTGCAGGTTGAAGGTTGCCAGAGCGTCTAATCCTGTCAGGGAGTCGGACGTTGATGCGCCGCCTATGATTGTGTTGATATTGGCGAAGCTGCCGCCAGCGGCGGTGCCGTTGAAGCCGTCTATGCTGCCGAGGGAAAGCAATACAACATTCCGAGCGAATGTATTTCCAGCAAAGGTGAGGGTGTCCAAACCGCCCAGGCCATCGGCTGTGCCAGAAAGGGTAGCATTATTGGTAAATGCAAAAGTATCATCGACTGGGCCACCGATAATATTCTCAAAGCCAACAAAGGTTAAACCACCCACACGGCCTGCATTGGCTGCGGTCACGTTGAAGGCATTCGATGTATCCCGCCCAATGAGCGTATCCCCGTAGGCGCTGCCAGTGACAGAGACAATGTCCGTGAACGTCCCGGTCAGGCCGGTGACGGTAGCGGATTGAAGGTTGAGTATAACCGCCGATCCATAGCTGCTGTAATCCAACGAGTTAAGTCCCGCGCCGCCGATAATCTCACCCGGAAGAACGCCTGCATTCACGAAAATGAAACGATCGTTCGCCAAACCACCGATGATATTTTCAATATTGCTGCCACTATGCGTCACGGCGATATTCGTCCCGGCGATATTCAGGCTGGAGGAGTCGAATGTGAAAGTGAGTGGATCGACAACTCCGGCGAAGGTGAGGGCATCTGTACCCGCGGCGTTATTCTCAATAACAGAGTCTGTGCCGGAAGCGTTGTTAAAGATATAAGTGTCATCGCCTGTGCCACCGGCTAACGTATCGCTGCCTGCGCCACCGGTGAGGGTGTTGTTTTGAGCGTCGCCGATAATCTGATCATCGCCGCTGCCGCCGATAACGTCACGGATATTGCTAACGCCCGCCACGCCGCTGGCTGTGCCTGCGGACAAATCGACGCTAAGACCGATGGCATAGGCGCTGTAATCGAGCGTGTTAAGCCCGCCTGCGCCGTTCAGAACGCCATTCGCCAGCACAGCGCCATTGGTAAAGACAAAGTCGTCTGCGCCCGCGCCGCCGGTGAGGATCTCAAATGCGGAGAAGGTCAGCGCGCCGTTGAGATTGCCGACGCCCACGCCGGTCAGGTTAAAGGTGTTGCCCGCATCCAGGCCGATGATTTCATCTACGGTGCTGGCGCTGCCCACAAGGTTGGTGATTCCGGCGAAAGTGCCGCTGAGGCCGGTGGCGCTGCTGGTTTGCGGATTGACTATCGCCGTGCCTGCAATCTGGCTGTAGTCGAGGGTGTTCGCGCCTGCGCTACCATCCACCGAGCCGTTGAAGGTTGATCCGGTGGCGAAAGTGAAGGTATCTGCGCCAGAGCCGCCATTGAGCATCTCGATCTGGGAGAATATGAGGGTGCTGCTGCCATTGGTGTACTGGCTCTGAGAATCGGTCAATGCCCATTGTCCGGTATCCAGCCCGGTGAGTGTGTCAGCCGCCGCGCCCCCAATGATGGCATTGATATTCTGGAAGCCGCCAGCAAGACTTATTTCAGTGCCATTGAATCCATCTACAACACCCAGCGAAGTCAAACCCATGTTGATTGCGGTCGAGTAGGTGCTGAAATCCAGAGCGTCGTTGCCGCCGCGCCCGTCAATATAACCGGCTAAGACAACACCATCGGCCAACTGGAAGGTATCATTCCCGGCGCCGCCAATCATATTTTCGATTACATTCGCCAGCGCGGTATTGATCGTCTGCGTGAGGGCGTTCAACTTTGCCGAGAAATCCAGGGTATCGTTGCCGCCCGCCGCGGCTTCGGCAATAGTGTCATTACCAGAACCATCCGCGAACAGGTAGGTATCATCGCCCGCGCCGCCGGTGAGGAAGTCATCCCCTGCCCCGCCGGTGATGCGATTGTCATTAGCATCGCCGGTGATGGAATCAACAAAATCTGTACCGATCACATTTTCAATGCTCACCAGGGTATCGTTGCCGCTTTCGGCGCTGACGGCTGTACCGAGCGAGAGATCGACCGTAACGCCCGCGCTGAGGTTGCCGCTGTAATCGATTGTGTCGTTCCCCGCGCCACCATCGAGCAGGTCATCCCCACCCAGGCCTATCAGCACATCATCGCCGCCCAAACCATAGATGTGATCTGTGCCGCTAGTGCCCAAGAGGGTGTTATTGCCAGCATCACCGTAAACATCATTACCAAAGGGGCTGCCGACAAAATTCTCAAAGCCGCTAATACCGCTCGTGCCCGTAGCCGTGCCAGCGCCCAGATTGACGCTGACAGCAGAGCCATAACCGCCGTAATCAAGGGTATCAACGCCTGCGCCGCCGATGAGCGTACCACTTACCAAGGCCGCCCCGGTGAGGGCGAATGTATCTGCGCCGCTGCCGCTGGTGAGGGTTTCAACCCCGTTGAAGGTTAGTGTGTTCGCGGCCGCGTACGTGCCGCTATTGGCGCCGCTAATCGCCCACTGGCTGGCTGCATCCAGGCCGATCAAGGTATCGCTGGCTGCGCTGCCTGTGATGGTGTTGATGTTGTAGAACCCGCCTGCAATGGGCGTCACCGAGCCATTGAAGCCATCCACCGCCCCGGGGCCGGTCAGCGTGAAGTCGAGGGCACTGGCATAAGCTGCGAAATTCAGATGGTCTGCGCCTGTCAGGCCATCTACACGACCTGATAAGGTAGCGCCATCCGTAAAGGTGAAGATGTCAGCGCCGCTGCTGCCGATCAGGTTTTCGATAGATGTACCGGCGTGCGTGACCAAGTGAATACTGGATCCAATCCCCAGGCTGGTGGCATCCACGGTGAAGGTGATAGCATCCGTTATGAGCGAGAAATCAAGCGTGTCCACACCCTCAGCAACAAGCTCAGTGACTACATCCACGCCGAAGGCGTTTTCAAAGCGATAGATGTCATCATCCGCTCCACCGAACAACAGGTCGTTGCCGGTGCTGCCAATCAGTGTATCGCTCCCCGCATTGCCAATGAGCGTATCGTTGCCCAGGTTGCCAATCAAAATATTGGCAGCATCATCACCGATAAGGGTGTCGTTGCCTGAGCCGCCGGTGAGATTTTCTACATTGCTCAGGGTGCCGGAGTAATGATCCAATGCCAGCGTAAACAGGTTGGCGGTCACGGAGGATGTCCATGCCGCGTAGCTGAAGGTATCGCTGCCCGCGCCACCCGCCACATCGCCGGTAAGAGTGGCGTCATGTGCGAGTGAGAATGTATCATCGCCCGCGCCACCGTTGAGATCAACATTTTGGTCTCCTACTACCTGGAAGTTATCTGTCAGGATGCCGCCGATCAAAGTCTGGAAGCCACTGAAGGTCAGCGTTTGCCCGCTGGCTGAATATGCGTGGGTGGAGTCCAGGTTCCACTGGGCGGGCAGGTCAGCGCCAATGAGAGAGTTGCTATCTGTGCCGCCGTTAATAACATCTATATTGCTGAAACTGCCCAGGCCGCTACTCGAACCATTCCACCCGCTTGTGCCAGACGTCCCCAGTGTCACAATCAGCGCCGAAGTGTAGGCGCTGTAATTCAAGGTGTCGCTACCCGCGCCGCCGTCCACGTTGCCGCTGAGGGCTGCACCATCAGCTATATTAAAGGTATCGGACTGATTGCCGCCGTTCAGGTTTTCAACCGCGGTGATGACGAGCGTATTCGTGGAAATATACTCAATGTTTAACGGTTGAAGGTTGAAGGTTGAAAGGGCATCGAGACCATTAAGAATGTCGGAGGTTGATCCAGAACCGATGAGGGTATTAATGCTTTTGAAAACACCGTTGAAACTGGCTTCGGTGATGTCAAAGCCATCCACGCTGCCGATGGATGCAACCGCGATCTGGCGAGGCGTGCTAAACGCAACGAATGTCAGCGTGTCGTTGATATTGCCACCAACTAGGGATTCAAAGCCGTCAAAGATTAGCGCAGCCGGATCGCTTGCCAATGTATAGGAACCTGTGCTGGCTCCTGTAACCGCCCAGGTTGCGGCTGCATCCAAACCGGTTAACGTATCGGCGAAACTACTGCCAATAAGGCCGTTGAGATTGTCAAATTCAAAGTTCAGCGCTGAACCGCTAAAGCCGCTGCCCACGGCGAGGGCCGAAATGCCGTTCAAGGAAATCTCCACGCCGCTGCCGTAACCTGAGAAATTAAGAATATCTGTGCCGGAACCACCGATCAGCTTTTCGATATTAGCATCCAGATGGTGCATGAGGTTGCCGTTGCCATCCGTGACGCTAATGCTGGCAATCGCAAAAGTCAGATCGGAAGTCAAAGCCGAGAAGTCGATAGTATCGTTGCCGCCGAGTGCCACTTCAACCACGCTATCGCCCAGCGCATCTGACCAATCTTCTTCGAAGACATAAATATCGTCGCCATCCAAACCGGTGAGGGTATCGTCGCCGCCCAAACCGGTGATCTCATTGGGGGTATCATCACCAGTTAACGAATCGGCCGCGCTGCCACCGGTGATGTCGTTCATACCGAGAACGCTGTTGAAACCCGTGGCCGTATTTACACTGAGGTCTACAGTAACCGCGGTGTTGAAAGTGCTGTATGAGAGCAAATCCGTGGCCGTGCCGCCCAGCAACGTTTCAATAGACGTGAACGTGAGCGGATTTGTGCTGATATATTCCCCGCTGGCTGCACCGCTGATCTCCCAAACACTATCGGCATTCAGGCCTGCCAATCGATCTACAGCGCTACCACCCGCGATAACATCCATATTTCGGAAGCCACCCACGATCTCGTCCAGCGAGCCATTGAAACCGGCGGCGCTGCCCAGGCCAGTCAGATCAAAATCGAGGGCAGTAGTGTAGGCTGTGTAGTTCAGAGTATCACTGCCGCCACTGCCGTCAACGAAGCCGTTCAGGGCGATAGTATCGGCGAAGGTAAAGGTATCCGCACCGCTGCCGCCGATAAGCGTGCCCAGGCCAATAAAGGTGAGCGTATTGCTACTGGTATACGTGCTGAAATCGGGTAAGACATTGAGTAACCAGTCACTATCGGCGTTGATGCCGGTAAGAGAATTCAGCGCACTGCCAGCGATAATTTCATCCATATTGGCAAAGCCGCCGGAAATGGCTGCTTCCGTTCCGTTGAAGCCATCCGTTGTACCGAGGGCGGTCAGAATGAATGTCTGTGCTGAGGTATAGGCCAGGAAGTCGAGGGTATCGCGTCCGGCTTGCCCATCCAGCGTACCATTCAGGATGACGCCATCACCAAAGATGAAATAATCCACATCGCTGCCGCCGAAAACATCGTACACCGGTGCGCCGTTGAAGATAAAGACATCGTTGGCGCTGCCGCCTTGCAGGGTTTCAAAGCCGTCGAAGTGCAGCGTTTGGGTTCCAGAACCATCTACGGTGACAAGATCAACTGTGTTCGTGGCAACCCCGCGCCGGGCCGCGTAATCGTTCTCCGTGCCGGCGAAGTCAATCCCCTGAATAGCCGTAAAGGTATTCGTGCCATCCACATCCCAGCGAGCATCCGCATTCAAACCCGTCAGAATATCGCCACCCACGCTACTGCCAAGAATCGTCTCTATATTGTCGAAGGTCTGACTGATGCCACTGGCCGCGCCGGAGAAACCATCGATCGGGCCGAGCGCAGTCAGCGTGAGCTGGCGGGGGTTGGTGTAAAGAGAGAAATCGAGGGTATCGTCATCGCTGCCCGCATCAATCGCCCCGGTCAGCGTGGCACCATCGTTGAAGATAAAATTGTCGGAGCCAGCATTTGCGCTGGCGCTGAGCGCCTGCGCGCCACTGAATGTAAAGACGTCAGCCCCGGAACCACCTACCAGGGTTTCAAAACTGGAGAATTCCAGCGTGCGACTGGCGGTGGTGTAGGCATTCGTACCGTCTATTTCCCATGCGCTGGCCGCGTTCAGCCCGGTCAGCGAGTCATTGGCCGCCCCGCCCGTGATAGCGCTAATATTGAGGAAGCCATTCGGAACGGCATTATCGGTGCCGTTGAAGCCCGCCTGCGCGCCATGATCGGTGAGCATTATGTTGCGAGCCGAAGCGAAGGCTGTCAGATCGAGGGCGTTGGCTCCTTCTCGGCCATCTATCGTACCCAGCAGGCTGAGGCCATTATACAAAATAAAGGTGTCGTCACCGCTGCCGCCAATATAGGCATCAAAGGCATTTGCGCCTACCTGTGTGGCGGCGTTGCTGCCATTGGTGATGCTCAGGCTGGCTGCATGGATAGCGAAGACATTGCCGGATGTAGTGGCCGAGAAATCGAGTGTATCCAGACCGCCACTGTCGCTGAGGGTGTCGCGGCCCCAGCCATCGGCAAAGATATAGGTATCGTTGCCCGCCGCGCCATTGAGCATGTCATTCCCTGCCCCGCCAGCGATGTGATTGACCGACGCATTACCAATAATGGTATCGTTCAGCGGCGTGCCAATAACATTCTCCAGCGTTCCGAGGATGGTCAGGCGCAAATTGGCGTTGACTGTTTGTTGCGTGCTCAGGGCAATATTCAGCGTGGTGCTAAGGGTTGTAGTGCTGACAAAGGAAATCGTATCCACACCACCGCCATTGGTTTGCTCGTCAATCGTGTCGTTGCCCAGTTGCACATCGGCATCGAAAACATAGGTATCGTTCCCGCCATAGCCGATTAACGTATCGTTTCCCGCACCTGCTACCAGGATATTGGCATTATTATCGCCTTGAATTATATTGTCACCCGTCAGGCTGCCGATCACGTTTTCGAAGCCATTCACACCGCCGGTTACACCCGTGGCCACACCGCCGGTCAACGAGACCTGCACCGGAGTGCTGTAAGCACTGTAATCCAGCGTGTCCATGCCGCCTTTGGCATCAATGCTGTTGAATGTGCCCGGCAATTGGGCGCCATCACCAAAGATGAAGATTTCGTCCCCGGCGCCGCCAATCAGGTTTTCGATGGATGAGAAATCGAGCAGGTTAGTCCCAACCGTGTAGCGGGCTGCACCAGTATTATCGAAGATGTTCCAAGTGACATCGAGATCAAATCCGGTCAGCGAGTCGGTACCCGCGGAGCCAATGAGAGTGTTGATGTTATCGAACCCGGATGGGATGCTGGTTTCTGTACCCTGGAAGCCATCTACCGTCCCGAGGCCAGTTAGAACGAAATTACGCGGATTTACATAGGCCGCATAATCCAGAACATCGCTACCGACGCCACCATCAATCGTGTTGCTCATAACAGCATTATTCTGGAAAATGAATACATCATCCCCCGCGCCGCCATAGAGCATTTGAGTCTGGGTGCCGCTGAAGATCGTGAAGGTATCGTTATTGAGGCCGCCTTTGACGATTTCGATATTGGCGATGGCAATCTCGGCATTACCCGACCCGCTGACTGTAACAGTGGCGTTGATCTGAATAGCGAGGGCGAAGGTTACGGCACTGAAATCCAGTGTATCGCTCCCACCGCCGGTGTTCTCGGTGATGGTGTCGTTGCCCCAGCCATCGTTAAACTGGTAGATGTCATTACCGCCCGCGCCGATCAGGGTGTCATTGCCCAGACCGCCATTGAGAATATTAGCAGCGCTATCTCCGGTTAGCGTATCGACGCTGCTGCCGCCGGTAAGATTTTCAACATCAAGGTAGCTGCCAGTAATGTCGATTCCGGTGCGGGTGGTGAGGTTGGCGGTCACCGCGGTGGCGCGCCCAGCGTAACTGAGCGTATCGCTGCCGGTTTGCCCGTTGAAGACTCCGCTGTAACTTGCGCCTGTGTTCATTAAGAGTACGTCATTCCCCGCCCCGGCGTTGATGGGATACGATTGCGCGCCGCTCAACTCGAAGGTATCTGCAGCGCTGCCGCCATACAAAGCTTCATAAGCGGCGAAGGTCAGCGTGCGCCCGCTGGCGGTGTAGGTATCGCTGCCATCAAGTTCCCAAAGTGCGGGCAAATTAGCTCCAGTGAGCCGATCGGTGCCTGCCGTACCTGCAATCACATCGTTGATATTGTCAAACGTGCCACCGATACTCGTGGCCTTACCTGCGAAACCATCTACGCTGCCGAGAGCGGCCAGCATGACGGCGCGGGTGGTGGTCATGGCGCTGAAATCGAGTGTATCGGTACCAGCGTGTCCGTCGATAGCACCTGCAACACTCGCTCCATCCACAAAGACGAAGCGATCGGCACCATTGCCGCCGGTGAAGTTTTCGATACTGCTGTGAGTGACGGTATTACTGCCATCCGTGACGCTGGAAGCGCCAATATCGAAAGTCAGATCAACCGTAACAGCCGAGAAGTTGAGTGTGTCATTCCCAGAGCTATCCGTCACCGTATCGGCACCCCAGCCATTCAGGAAGTAGAAGGTATCGTCACCAGCGCCGCCATTGAGCAGGTTATTGCCCGCGTCGCCAGTGATTTCATCCGAGCCACTGCCACCAATGATATTCTCGATGCCGCCAAGGCTGGTGAGACCGGTAGCTGTACCCGCATCCAGGTTGATTGTCACGCCGGTGGAGTAGGCCGCATAGCTAAGGGTATCTGTGTCGTTGCCGCCGACGAGATTGTCAATCGCCGAGAAATTAAGCGAGTTGATGCTTATGTATTGGTGGGCGGTTGAAGGTTGAAGATTGAAGGTCGAAAGTGCATTCAGACCAATAAGCGTATCGCTGCCTGTACCACCGACGAGCGTATTGATATTGCTGAAGCCGTTGGCAAGCCCGGTGGCGGTTCCGGTAAAGCCATCGATTGCGCCGAGTGCCATCAGGGTGATTACCGCTGAAGTGTATGCGTTGGCGTAACTCAGGGTATCATCACCTGCGCCGCCGTCAAATACACCATCGAAGGTGATCCCTTCAGCCGCCAGGAAGGTATCCGCGCCGCTGCCGCCGTTCAGAATTTCGAAGGAGGCGAAGTCGATGGTGTGCGTGCTACTATATTGGCCGCTGGTAGAACTGACCGCAGACCACTGGCCGCTATCCAGGCCGTTGAGGGTATCGTTGCCAATGCTGCCAAGCAAGGCATCGAGGTTAGTAAATGTGCCAGTGATGCCGGTGGCAGTACCGCCGAAGCCATCGGTGGCGCCGAGGCCGTTCAGGGAGATGGTAACAGCGTCACCGAATACGATGTAGGCCAGAGTGTCCGTGCCGCTCTGCCCATCGAGCGTACCAGTCAGGGATGCGCCTGCAGCGAAGTTGAAAATATCATCACCATCGCCCGCGTTAAGATCCACCACCGGCGCGGCGCTAAGATTGAAAGTATCCAGGCCGTCGCCCGCGTTGATGGTCTCGATGGCCGAGAAGTTCAGGGTCATCACGCCTTCGGTGACCTGATATAGGGCATTATCAATCGTCCAGGTGAGGGCAGTATGTGTACCATTCAGGGCATCGCTGCCCGTGCCGCCTACCAGTGTATTGATATTGCGGAGCGCGCCACTGAAAGCCACTTCGCTGAGATCAAAACCATCCAGCGCGCCTGCACCGATCAGGTTGATGTCACGTGCAGCGCTGAAAGCGGCAAAGCTCAGTGTGTCGCTGGCGCTGTGCCCGACAAGTTCGTCGAAGGCAGTCATGTTGAGGGTGTTGGTGCTAACATAATCAAGCGTGTCGCTACCGGTAACGCGCCATTCGCTGGCTGCAGGCAGGCCGTTCAAGGTGTCTGTGCCATTGCCACCGATCAGAGCGTTGAAATTACGGAATAAGGCGATTCCAGTGGCCGTGCCATCAAAGCCATCGGACGTGCCCAATCCGGTCAGCATGAGGCTGTGGTCGGCGGCAGTGCTGGCATAGGTCAGCGTGTCGCTGCCCAAACCGCCATCCACAATAACGCTGGTATTGGCTGCATCACTGATCGCCAGGGTATCATCGCCGGAGCCGGAGAGCAGCAACTCGATATCATCCCCGCTGTGGGTCAGCGAATTGCCCAGGCCATCGGTGACAACGATGCTGCCAATGGCAACATTCAAATCTATCGTCAATGCGCTGAAGTCGAGAATGTCGTTGGCTCCGGAGTTGTCGGCTAAAGTATCCACGCCCCAGCACGGAGCGAAGATAAAGCGATCATCGCCCGCGCCGCCATTAAGCACATCATTGCCCGCGTTGCCAACGATCACATTATTAGCCGCATCCCCACTCAGGGTGTCGTTCGCTATCCCGCCGGTCAGATTCTCCACGTGGCTGATCTGAGCTGCCGCGCCGGAGGTGATATTGAAAGCGGAGCCATTCCCCAGGTCAACGGTGACATCGGTGAGGTAGGCGCTGTAATCGAGGGTATCCACACCGCCCTCCCCATCCAGCGTGCCAATCAAAGCGGATGCGGTATTGAAGGCAAAGGTATCATCGCCATCGCCGCCGCGCAGATTGGCGCGGTTGGTCGTTCCGCTGAACTCAAAGCGGTCGGCGGCGCTCCCGGCGATAAAGTTTTCTATATTCGAATAGCCGCCGCTACCCGTGTGTGTAACGCGATTGGCGCCTTCAGTGATGAGAATTTCAGCGTTGTTGAGCTGGAGAAGCAGGGCATTGACCTGCGCCGAGAAGTCGAGCGTGTCGTTGCCTTCGTTTTCCAGTTCTATCACCGTGTCCACGCCCCAGCCCGGAGCGAAGATATATACATCGTCGCCGCCGCGCCCCACCAGAGTATCGTTACCCGCCCCACCAATGATGGTATCGTCGCCGGACGTTCCAAAAATCACATTACTCTGTCCGCCCACCAGGGTTTCAATCCCGCTAAAGCTGCCCGCGGCATTGGTGTTGATATTCATGGCCTGACCGGTATCCATATCCACAATAACCGGCACAGCGGTGTATGCGCTGTAATCGATGCTGTCGTTGCCTGCGCCGCCCTCAATGGCGGGCGAGCCGCCGCTCAGGGTGGCGTTATCCGCGAAGACGAAACGGTCATCGCCGCCCATACCGTAAAGGGTCAGATCCGTTTGCGAGCCGCTGATGGCGAAAGTATCGGCACCCGCGCCGCCAAAGAGAAGTTCGACCTGCGAGAAAGCCAGCGCATTGCCATTCAGGTAGCGATGAGTTCCATCGAGTTCAAAGAGGCCAGCCGTGGACAGGCCGGTGAGTGAGTCTTCGCCCACCGTACCCAGCATGGTATTGATATTGCGCAACTGACCGTTGAAGACGGTATCCGTCAGGTCAAAGCCATCCACCGTACCAGCGTTGAGCAAGGTAACATCGCCGGTTGCGGCGAAGGTAATGGTGTCATCGGCGCTGCCGCCGACCAGAACTTCTATGGTGGAGAAGGTCAGCACGTTAGTAAAGCCACTGGCTGCGTACTCACCGGCGTATTCGCCGCTAATTGTCCAGGTGGCGTCAGCGTTCAGGCCGGTCAAGGTATCTGAGTCAGTGCCGCCGATGAGGATATTGATATTTTGGAATTCGCCAATAAAGGTTGCTTCCGTGATATTGAAGCCATCCACTGCGCCAACGGCGGTAATGGTTATATTACGTGACGTACTGAAAGCGGCGAAGGTGAGCGTATCATCGTCTGTGCCGCCGACAAGAGTTTCGACGTTGGAGAAGGTCAATTCGCGCGTGGATGTGTACGCGCCAGCGTTGGTGGTGGTGACGGCCCAAAGGGCAACAGAATCAAACCCGGTGAGCGAGTCAGCACCTGGCCCGCCGATGATGGTGTTGATATTGTGGAACTCGCCCGTGAAGCCCGCTTCGGTGACGTTGAAACCATCCACCGGTCCAAGGTCCGTCAGGGTGGCATGGCCGGATGTGGCGAAGGTCAGGGTATCATTTTCGAAACTGCCGACCAAAATATCGAAGGCGATGACGGCTAGTGAGTTGCCACGCGTATACAAAGCAGAATTTGCCCCGGTGATGGTCCAGGTCGATTCGGCATCCAACGCAGTGAGCGTATCCTGGGCATTACCGCCGAGCAGCGCATCGATGTTGGTAAAGTCATTCACCAAACCGGAGGCAGCGCCTGTGAAACCATCCACCAGACCGAGGCCGGTTAAAGTAACGCTGCGGGCGGTGGTGTTTCCGGCGTAACTGAGGGTATCGCTACCGGCGCGCCCGTCAATCACTGCATTCGAGATAAAGCCATCGGGTAAGGCAAAAGTATCCGCTCCGCTGCCGCCCAACAGAGTCTCGATGAAATCACCTGCGTGATTGAGTTGGTTGCCGAGGCCGTCTGTGACTTTCAGGCCGTTCAATGTAAAAGTCAGGCCGGTGGTCAATGCGATGAAGTCCAGCGTATCCGCGCCACCGCCCGCGATTTCGACAATGGTATCTACGCCCCAGCCCGCCGCGAAGATGTATTCATCATCGCCCGCGCCGCCGCTCAGGGTATCATCCCCGGAATTGCCAGCAATAATATTCTTCCCTGCGTTCCCAGTAAGGATGTCTCCCGTCTGACCGCCGGTGATATTCTCGATACCGCCGATTCCGTTCGTGCCTGTTGCCGTCCCCGCTGCCAGATCAATCGTCACGCTGGTGGTGTAGGCCGAGTAATCCAGCAGGTCAACGCCCAGGCCACCGTTAAGCTCACCAGCTATTATGGCGCTATTGGCAAAGGCGAAAATATCCGTCCCTGTGCCGCCGTTGAGAATGTCAAAACCGGAGAAGTTGAGCAGGCTGCCGCTGCTGGCGTATTCAACAATTGCAGCTTGCAGGTTGAACGTTGCAGATGCGTTGAGGCCGGTGAAGGAATTGGTTGTCAAGGCTTTACCGGTCAGTGCGTCGATATTATGGAACTCCCCAGTGTAGGAAGCCTGGGTAAGATCGAAGCCGCCCAGCGCGCCTATGCCCGTCAGGGTGACATCAGCCGCAACCCCGAAAATAATTTCGTCAACACCCGTGCCACCAGTGATGGTTTCAAAAACGCTGATAGTCAGCGATTCGCCACTGCTAGTATATTCGACGCTCGCAGGTTGCAGATCGAAGTTCGCCGGAGCATTGAGACCGGTGAAACTGTCGTTTTGCGCTGAGCCAATCAGCGAGTCAATATTGTGGAATTCTCCCGCGAAGGCTGATACCGTCAGGTTGAACCCGCCCAACGCACCTGTTGCTGTCAGAGCAACATCCGAGGCAGTTGTGAAGGTAACAACATCATTGCCTGCACCGCCAGTCAGGGTTTCAATACCAGTGAGAGCCAGCGAATTGCCGTTATTGTATGTGACCACTCCACCGGCAACTGTCCATTGGCCGCTGTTCAGGCCGTTGAAAACATCGCCGATTTCACCGGAACCGATCAACGCATTGATATTGCTGAAACCGTCGGTGATTGCGGCTTCGGCGCCATTGAAGCCGTCAGTCGCCCCGACGCCGATCAGAGTAATGCTGCGGGGATTGGTGTATGCGGCAAAGTTGAGCGCATCCACACCGCCGCGCCCATCGATACGGCCATTCAGGACCGCGCCATCGGCAAAGGTGAATATATCTACACCCGCGCCGCCGTTGAGAATTTCAAAGCCGCTGAATGTCAGGGAGCGACCACCGCTGGCATATTGGTTCTGAGCGCCAATTACCGACCACTGACCATTGTTCAAACCGGTGAGGCTATCGCCATTCTCGCCGGAGCCGATCAGCGCGTTGATATTGCTGAAACCACCGGTGATGGCTACAGTCGCGCCGCTGAAACCATCGGTTGCTCCTGTGCCAGTCAGGGTGATGATACGCGCCGCTGCGTAGGTGGTGAAGTCAAACACATCTGCGCCGCCGCGCCCATCAATTGTGCCGTCGAAGACCACGCCATCGGCAAAGGTGAACGTATCTTCGTCCGCACCGCCGTTGAGAATTTCGAAGCCGCTCAACGTCAGGGAGCGCCCGCCGCTAGCATAGGTGTGCGTGCCGCTCAATGTGAATGACCAAGCGGCAGCCAGGTCTGCGCCGGTAAGACTGTCGTCGGTTGCCGCACCAACGGCGAGATTTTCTACGTTGTCGAATTCGAGGCCGTTGACAGTGCCTTTGAAGCCGATATCTGTGCCGAGGTCGGTCAGTTCAACGGCCTTCGTAGCAGCATCCGTCAGATTGAAGTTGGCCGTTCCACTGCCGCCCAGGAAGACTTCGATGTTGTTACCCGCTGCAAAGGCGCTGCTGATTCCATCCGTCACGGTGATACCCAGGGCAAAGCCCACATCGAGCGTTCCGCTGGTGGCAGTAAAGTCTAAGGTGTCACGGCCTTCATCTGGTAGTTCAATAACCACATCATTGAAACCCCACCCATCGGCAAAGGTATAGCGATCGTCCCCCCCAGCCCCAGCGAGGGTATCGTTGCCCGGGCCGCCGGTCAGCACGTTGGCGTTGTTGTCACCGGTCAGCGTATCAGCCCCAAAGCCGCCAATCACATTTTCGATTTGGCTCACGCTGCCGGTGCCGGTCGCTGTTCCGGAAGCCAGATCAACTGTCACGCTGCTGATGTAGGCCGAATAATCCAGCGTATCCATGCCCAGGCCACCATTGATCGCCCCCGCTACCGCAGCGCTATTGGCAAAGACAAATTGATCGACGCCGCCCAAGCCATGCAACGACTCAAGCGAGGTAAAGTTCAGTGTATTCGTGGATGTGTAGCTGCCCGCGTTGGTAGCGTCGATAGCCCAGTGACTATCGGCAGTCAGTCCGGTCAGCGAGTCGCTGGCGAAACCGCCCAGAATGGTGTTCATATTGGTGAAGTTCCCCGTAATTGAGGCCACACTCCCGGCAAAGCCATCCACATCACCCAAGCCGACCAACACAAAGTCGAGGGCGGTTGCGTAGGCTGTGAAGTCCAGCGTATCCGCGCCACCCTTGCCATCCACCGCCATCGCCACGCCATTAAAAGTCACACCAGCGCCAAAGGAGAAGGTGTCGCCAGCCGTGCCGCCGATCAGTCTCTCGATGCTGCCGCTGGCATACGTAACCTGATTGGTTCCACTGGTAATTGCCCGCGTCCCGATGGAGAAAATAAGCACGTTGGAAACGGTAGAAAAGTCCAACGTATCGGCGCCTTCAGCCGCATTTTCGACCACAACATCATTCGTCCCAAAGCTATCACCAAACTTGTAAATATCGTCCCCGCCCCGGCCTGCCAGATAGTCACTGCCGCCGTTGCCGATGAGTGTATTTTCATCCGAGTTGCCAATCAGAATATCATCCCCCGCGCCACCGATCACGTTTTGAATACCAATTGCAGCCGCAGCGCCACTGATACTGAGCGGTGCAATCCCCAGCACGATAACATTATCGAGGTTGATGTTCACGCCGGTGGTGTATGCCGAGTAATCCAACGCGTTGCCGAAGCCGCCCTGCCCATCCACCAGACCCGTGATCGAGCCGCCTTCATTGAATGCGAAGGTATCCAACCCTGCGCCCCCGCTCAAACTAACCTGAATATTGGCGCCACTGACCGTGAAGATATCGGCCTGACTGCCGCCTTGCAGGGTTTCAAATGAAGCAAAAGTAATCGTGTTGACGCCAACCGTGTAGCGATTGACAGCCCCAATTTGCCAGTCGCTATCCTGATTCATGCCCTTCAACCGATCGGTTGTCGCTGTGGTGCCAATCAGGTGGTTGATGTTGCTGATCGTGCCAGAGACATCCGGCAGCGCAAGTTCAAAGCCGCCATCGGCAGCCGGACCGGTCAGGCTGAGCGTGCGAGCCGTGTTGAAGGCAGATATATCAAATGTATCATTGCCGGTTTCACCATCAAGAGTGCCAACAAAGGCTGCACCATTTGCCAACACAAAGGCATCGTCGCCCTCGCCGCCGCGCAGGTTAAAGGTCTGCGTTCCGGCAATATTGAAGGTATCTGCCGCACTGCCGCCAATCAGCGTTTCGAAAGCCGAGAATGCGAGTGTTTTCCCACCGTTGGAAACCTGCCAATTTCCATTGCTCAAATCCCATGTATCGCCCAAATTCGTGCCGGTGAGTGTGTCGGATAGGCCAGAACCGACCAGTATATCCAGATTGGCAAACGCCTGGAGATTGATCTCGCGACCATTAAGTCCGCTGATCGAACCTGGCCCAGTGAGGGTTGCTGCAATTGAGGTTTGAGAATTGGCGAAGGTGAGTGTGTCCGCGCCACTCTGACCGTCCAGCGTGCCAGTTAATTGCGCACCATCTGCCATGCTGAAGGCATCATCACCCGCGCCGCCGTTTAGATTAATGGCAGGCGTATCACTAATCGAGAAGGTATCCTCAGCGGAACCCGCATTAACCGTTTCGATAGCAGAGAATGTCAGCGTATTGGAAACGCCAACGGGTGAGTAGGTATGCGTGGTGGTATGAATCTGCCACTCAGAGGCAACATTCAGCGAAACCAGATTGTCGGATGCCGAGCTACCCACAAGGGTACGGATATTATCAAACGTTGCCCCAATTGTAGTGAGTGTGCCCGCGAATCCGGTCTGAGTACCTAACCCGGTGAGGGTAACGGTTTGATCCGCTGCATAGGCGCTGAGATCAATGGTATTCTCGCCAGTGCCGCCGATGAAATTCTCAACATTGTTGTTGCCGATTGTCAGACTGCTGCCCCCGCCAGAGATGACGACGCCCACAGCCGCAAATGCGAAACTCAGGGCAATCGAGAGGGTAGAGAACTCCACTGTGTCCAGGCCGCCGCCCGCCAGCTCGTGGATCACATCCGCGCCCCAATCGAGCAAGAAGCGGTAAATGTCATCGCCAGCGTTGCCGGTAAAGCTATTGGCATTGCTATCCCCGGTCAGGTCGTCGGCACCCGCGCCACCCGTAATATTCTCGATTTGGCTGATGCCGTTTGTGCCGGTGGCCGTACTCGTAGTGAGGTTTACAGTCACACCACTATTGTAGGCGCTGTAATCGAGACTATCTGTGCCATCACCGCCGTTGAGCGTGCCACCGAAGACAACGCCATCGGCAAAGGTGAAATTGTCGGCTGCGCTGCCGCCCAGCAAGGTTTCAATCGCAGAGAAGTTCAGCGTGTTGGTACTCGTGTATAGATGCGTTGCCAGTTGCAGGTTGAAGGTTGCAAGAGCGTCTAAACCCTTCAGAGAGTCAGCCGCCGAGGCGCTGCCGATGATGGTGTTGATATTGCGGAAGTCTGCGCTAATCCCCGCAACCGTCAGGTGGAAGCCATCCACATCGCCCGTAGAAACCAGCACAAAGTCGCGCCCGCTGAGATAGGCCGCGAAGTCAAGCGTATCATCGCCACCCTGTCCATTAATGATTCCGGCGAAATTGGCGCCATCAGCGAAAGTGAAGGTGTCGCTGCCGGTGCTACCGTTGAGGGTTTCGAAACTACTGAAAGTCAGTAATTGGGCACTAGATGTGACTGAGTATGTGCCAGTAAATTGCCAGGTATTTGTCGCTGTTGAGACGTTGAGGATGTCGGCCTTTGCTGTGCCGTACAGAATATCCACGTTGGTGAAACTGCCTGCGATGGAGTCCTCGCTACCGCTGAAGCCATCCACCGCGCCAACCGCGGTCAGGCTAATATTGCGGGCTGTGGCGTAGGCGCTGTAGTTAAGGGTATCAGAGCCGCTGCCGCCGTTGATAGTGCCAGTGAGTGTGGCTCCATCGGCGAAGACAAAGCGATCATCGCCCGCCTCCCCACGCAGGGCATAGGTCTGATTCCCACTCAAGTTAAAGGTATCCGCCCCGGCGCTGCCGGATAACATCTCGATACCCAGATAGATCAGGCGGTTTGCGCCTTCCACAACTTCAAAGGCAGCCGGGTTGAAGGTCACACCGTTGGTGGCAAGGCTGAAATCAATCGTATCGCTGCCGCTGGTATCGGCGATGGTATCCGCACCCCAGTCGTCCTTGAAGCGATAGGTATCGTTCCCCGCGCCGCCGCGCAAAATATTATCGGCGCTGCCGCTGGTGAGCGTGTCGTTTCCGCTGCCGGTGAGGGCGTATTCGATATTCTGGTATGTAACCGTGCCACGCCCGGAGGCCTGGGGCGCTGTTGTACTCAGGTCAACGCTGATGGCAACTGTGGCATTGCTCTCATCGAGCGTATCCACACCCGCGCCGCCGTCAATAAAATCGTCGCCGCCGTTGCCGCTCAGCACATTCGCCTGCGCATCACCAATCAGGGTATCGGACCCGCTGCCGCCAATCAGATTGCGGATATTGGCGATGCCGCCAGTGCCCGTTGCTACACCGGTGAGCAGATTGACGGAAACTGGATCGGTATAGGCGGTGTAATCCAGGGTGTTGATGCCGCCGCCGCCATCGATAGTACCGGTGCCATTGGCAAGCTGCACGCCATTGACGCTAAAGACGAAAACATCATCCTGCGGGCCACCGAGTAAGTGTTCAATATCATTACCGGTGTGAATGACTGTAATACCGCTGCCCGTGACGATGACGCTGCCCAGGGTGAAGGTCAGCGGGATCGTCACGCGGGTGAAATCAAAGGTGTCATCGCCAGACAAGTCGGTAATCGTATCTGTACCGCTATTATCATCAAAGATGAATAGATCATTTCCTGCGCCACCTTCGAAGTGGTTATCTGCCGAGGTGCTGTAGAAAATATCGTTGCTGTCGCCACCGATGGCGCTCTCGAAATTAACCACCGCGCCTACGCTGCCTGCATTCGCATTGATATAACCGGTGGCTTGTTCAGCGGGCAGGTTGATGACCACTGTCTCGCCTACGGTGAAGCGAGCGTAACTCACAGTATCATTGCCGTTCTGACCATCCGCATATCCAACCACAGAACCGAAGGTCGCAAAGGTCAATGAGGCGCCGCTATCGAGGTCTACCACGTCATCGCCGGGGCCGCCGCGCAGAATATGGTAGCTGCGTAAACCGCTGACGCTGAAAGTATCCACGCCGCTGCTACCCTGCAAAATCTCGAAGCCGGTGAAGGCCAGCGGATTCGTGCTGATGAAGCGGTCGCTGCCGTCGAGTTCCCAGGTGGCATCCGCATCGTAGCCGAAGAGGGTGTCATTGAGAGCCGCTGTGCCGGTAATGGCATCGATATTTTCGAAACCACCGACAATTCCGGCTACCGTTCCAGCGAAGCCATCCAGTGCTCCGATGGCGGTCAGGAAGAAATCACGGCGAGTAGAATAAGCGGTGAAATTGAGATGATCGCTGCCACCCTGCCCATCGATGGAACCATTCTGGATGGCGGTATCCGCAAAGATAAAGGTATCTGCTCCCTGAGAAGCGATCAGGTTTTCGATATTAAGCCCGGTGTGGGTGACGCTTGTCCCGGTGCCGATGACTACCAAATTGGCGGCGTTGATTTCAAAGATCAACCCCGCTGTGGCGGAAGAGAAGTCGTACGTATCGGTGCCTGCATTTGAGGCTTCCACAACCGTATCGGTGCCGACGGTATCCCCAAAGATGTAGGTATCATTTCCGCTGAGACCGGTCAACATATCATTCCCCAGGCCACCAGCGAGCACATTATCACCCTGATCGCCCGTCAGCGTGTCATTGCCGCTACCACCGATGATATTCTCCACATTGATGACACTATTGGCAGCCCGATTATTGATGCCTGTTGCAATCCCCAGGCTCAGATCAACCACCACTGGGTTGGTAAAGTCGCTGTAATCCAGGGTGTCGCGCCCACCCTGTCCATCGTAGTATGGAATCTGCCCAGCGATTAAAGCTCCACCAATTTCCGCACCGCTCTTTATCACCAAGGTATCGTCGCCCGCGCCACCGCGGATAATATAGCGCTGAATATCTTGCAGCACGGTGATGGCATCACTTTGGGAACCGGCATAAATGCGCTCAAAATTCAGGAATTCGAGCGTGTAGTTGAAATCACTGGCATAGTAGGTGTTGAAATCGCCAGCCGGAAGCAGAACCGGGTGTGCTGTGGTGACAAAATTAGGGTTCGTGTCAACGCTCACGCCGTACAGGCTAAATGAACTGTTCTGATCCAGCGAGAAGATGGCATCGCCTCCCACGCCACCGATGATATATTCGATCTGGTGCGCCGAGAAGTTGAGCGTATTGGCGGGCGAGGTGCTATCTACAGCCAGGTCGTAGGCCCCGGTGTTGCTGAGGTGAATTTCAAGATCGCCAGTTACCGGTAGCAAGTTGCCAGCGCTCAAAGTATCGCCGGTTTGTCCATAGAAATTAAGTGTGTCAGCCCCACCGCCCGAGGCTTCGTTAATTGTGTCGGCACCCCAACCTTGAATGATGGTGTAGAAATCATCTCCGCCAAGGCCATTCAGAGTATCATTTCCGCCCAGGCCGCCAAAGAGCACATTGCTGCCCGCATTGCCGGTAAGATTATCATTCCCGGTACCGCCAGTGATATTCTCGATATTGGTGGTTTGTGTGAGTCCTGTCCAGGAACCGGATGCATCGAGGGCGACCGTTACACCGCTGGTATAGGCAGAATAATCCAGCAGGTCGTCAGCGCCGCCGCGGCCGTCAATATTGCCCGCGCCACCAGCCAGAGTCGCACCATTCGTAAACCGGAAGGTGTCGTTGGCGCCGCCGCCGATCAGGTTTTCAATCGTATTGCCCAGATGTGAAACCACTTGATCGCTGGTGCCCAAACGCACGACAACGCTATTGGCGTTGGAAGTATGGCAATCGCCGCCGGTTTGCGCACAGATATAGAACATCATCACATCGGTCAGGGCGCTGAAATCGAGCGTGTCGTTGCCGCCGCTATCGGTAATCGTATCTTGATCCCAACCTACCTGGAAGATATAGTGATCCGTTCCGCCGCCGCCGTTGAAGGTGTCCAGGCCATCGTCACTGTAAAGGGTGTTGCTGCCGCCGCCAGCGGTGTTCAGCGTATCGTCGCCATCGCCGCCATAGAGGGTGTCGGTGCCTGAGCCACTTTCCAGTGTGTCATTGCCGCCGCTACCATAGAGGGTATCATTGTCGGCGCCGCCATCCAGGTTGTCGCCACCCAATTCACCTTTGAGTACGTCATTCCCTGCATCGCCATTTAGCGTATCATTGCCATCCCCACCGTAGAGGGTGTCACCGCCGCCGCCGCCATTCAACGTATCGGCCCCGGTGCTGCCATAAAGCGTATCCGCGCCATCATCACCATTGAGGGTATCATTATCGGCTTCACCCTTGAGGGTATCATTGCCACTGCCGCCGTTGAGATTGTCATTGCCATCGCCACCATAGAGGGTATCAGCGCCGTCATCGCCGTAGAGCGTGTCATTCCCGGCCTGACCATAGAGTTTGTCGTTGCCGCCGCCGCCGTAGATTTCATCATCCCCGTTGCCGCCGACCAAGTAGTCTGCATAGGAACCGCCCCTGATGACATCATCGCCATCTTTGCCATATATCTTGACATAGCCGCTCGTTCCAAATGCATCTAACTCGTCATTGCCGACGCCGCCATACATCTCTACCTGCGCCGTAATACCTGAGCCGATGGTAATTGTGTCATTACCTTTGCCGGCATCTCTGACATAAATTTTGGTGACATTAAAGAAGCTCTCGGTCGCGCCCATGCCAGTAACGGTGATTGTTGAACCAACACCTGTCACTGAAACGGCTTCGGCCGTATCCTGATTAAAGTTGCCGCCGCGCAAACCGGCATCAACACCAATATGTAGTTTCACAGTCCCACCTGATTGAGAGGCAATATCCGGTGGATCGCCCCAATAAAACTCAGTAGAGCCGGTTTTTGTAACCCCGGCAGCTTTACCTTCTACTTCCACATAGACACTATTCGAGCGGAAATCCATATCTCCTGTAGCCGTTCCAACATCGTTGTACCATAGCAATACCCACACATCGATACCGCCTGAAATATAGCCAGTAAAGCTGTTATTCGTGAGGGTTAGCCCTAATGTACCGTCTATTCTGATGACTACCAGATCAATATCAAAACTGACACTACCAGATATACTAAAATCGCCATCCGATTCGATATAGCCGCTCACAGAAATGTCTACCGCGTCAAAGAAATTAAGGGTTGTACTAAAGTCAATCCTGAAGACATTATTACTATAGGTAATATTGGCGCCAATGTTGAGTTCAAACAGCCAGACTCTCACCTTGCCAGAAACACGCACCGCATAGGTAGTACCTGAAATACTATGCCCGGCAACTGTCTTCGGTGTTGAACTGGTATTGATCTTGAGCGTAAGTGTGCCCGAAACATTGACGCCAGGGATATCGAAGGAATTGACGCCCAAATTCACCCAGACTGCCAGGTAGCCAGAACCAATTTTTGCACCGCCCTTCACACTGTAATTGCCAAACCCGCCCAGCGATATTTGCGCATTGAAGTTGACATCAAAGCTGGTGCTATTTATATTGAGTTCGGCGCTGCCTTTGATGGCAACGAAAGAAGTGATATTGAGCGTGCCGCCAATCGTCAGGCGCACCGTTCTTGCAGCAATTTTGCCATCTACAAGGCCGTTGACGGCGCCGGTCTTGGTGTTGATGGACAGTCGCTTGATATCCTGCTCGGCATATGTAGTGTTGACTTCAAACTGGACATAGCCGCTAAAGGAGAAACCAAATCCGGCCAGTGTTTGGCTAGAGCCAGCACCCACCTGAACGCTTCCGAACAGACCGGCGCTGCTAATATTCATGTATCCGCTAACGGACAGGTTGCCAAACACTGGCACATCTATCGTGCCGCTCATCTCGATCTCGAAGCTGGTATTATCGCCCCGCATCCAGAATTGGCCATCAACTATCACAACATTCAGGATGGAGAGATTGCCATCGGCATAAATCTCGAAGGTGTTGGGGGCAATCACAATGGTGTCGTTGACGTATTTGCGCTCGAGGCTGGTTGCATTAACCTTGATGGAGATACTGCCCGTGAGCGACATGCCAGGCAGGTTAAGGCCGCCGGTTACATTCAGCGCAAAGGCTATGCCGCCCGTAGCGCCCAAGTATAGACCGCCGCCGCCGGTCACATCCAAAGTGGATCCTAAAATCATAGCCTTCGCAACAAAGCTGATTTCCAGATCGGGCGGGGCAAATGAGAACTCAAAGCTGCCCACAAAATCCAGGAAACTCGATATAGCGAGTGTGCCACCTGCGAAGACACGCACTGTCCAGGGCTCAATACCGATATAGTTGTATTGAATTTCATAGTTGGTAACGGGGTCGTAAACTGGGAAACCATTCTCAAAAACGGGAGAGCCATTCGAATCATATCGAATTTCATAGGTGGTAACGGGGACGACAACGATATTGCCATCCGTATCAATTTGCGCGCGTCTGATCTTTTGATCGGCAATGGTGACATTCGTATTCGTCAGGTTCAGTTCAAGCTGGAACCAGGCATTCAACGTGAACCCGGTCGTTTCAACAGCCTCACCTGTATCCAAGCCTATTTGCAACCCCGCGACCATCCCACTGTACATCCAGTAGTGGGTTGTGGTGGTGCAATTTGGCGGGTCTTCCTGATCGCAAGTCTCGATATCTTCCGAATACACATGGGTATCTGCACTGGTCACCTCCACCATATCGATCAGCAGCGTGCCATCCACAACGAAAGCACCCAGCAATCCAAGGTTTATGCGCCCGTTGACGAGAATGCTGGTCTGGGGCTGCCCCATGGTAATTTCCACAGACCCGTAAATCTCAAGGAGGATGGTTCCCGAATAGCTTAGTTTGAGTGAGCTTTCACCGCCAAAGCGGGCATAAGAACCGGCCGGGCCAGGGTCGCCGTTTTGATCAGGAGCGCCAGCAGCTATTGTGAAATCGTCAATTACAACTTCTTGTCCGCTCGTATTGATCTCTAAAGTGACCTGGGCAATCACTTCGAGAGTGTAATCTCCAAAGGTAATCGTCTCTGGCCCGCTGGTGCCGATGCGAGCGGCGGCGGCGATACCGGCATCGCTAATGCGCATCACTGCGCTGCCAAAGTCGTAGGTTTGTGATGAAATGGTGACTCCCACCTGCTTCAGGGTCGCATCCAGAACGAGTAGGCCGTTCTCTTTGTGAAACTCAATCTCCATGCGGGCGTTAAACGTGGTCAGAGCCGTCAATCCCGTGATGCCAAGGCTGGCCGGGCCATCAAAGTCATTGGCATCCGTCACCGCAAGCATGAAGTACGGCCCCGCAGGCAGTGGATTCGACAATGCCTGGGTGCCAATTTGGGTGATTTCATTGCCGGTGGTATTAACTCGCAGCCAAACAGCCGCCGAGGAAATCGTCAGCGTTTCAATGACAAGATTGCTGGCAGCGATGCTGATATCGGTAGCCAGACCAAACTTGTTATCGGAGTATTGAATCACCGCATCGCCATTGACAGCCAAGACTGTCCCCAAAATATCCATACTGGCGTTAATATTGAGGCTGACTTCGGTGCTGCCCGCCAGGAATTCAAGTTCGCCAACAATTTCCAGGGCGTTCCCCAGGATCAATTTACCACCCAGGTATAGGCGGGCCGATTCCTTGGCGATGGAAACATCAATGCGGTCATATTCCCCATCATTATCTTCATCCACAGGATTGCCGTTGACGATCTTGTAACGAGAAACGAATTCATCCGTAGCCCGGGTGTTGATCTCTAACTGGAATTCACCCTGAAGGCCAAAGCCCGCTGAATCGGGCAAACCAACTTGAACGTCCATCGCCAAGAAGCCCAGGAAGCCGCTTGAATCAATTTCCAGATAACCATCTACATTGCCGCTCAATAACGTCACCCCGACGACAGTGAAGGTCATCACGCCCTTCATCTTCATTTCAAGGTAATCCGTCTGGATTTCGACGCGGAAATCGCCATCGATGAAGAAAGGTGCCGGCGTAGCCAGTATGGGCAAGACTTCCAGGCGGCCCTGGCCCTGAATAATGGCATAAGGCGCAGGCGGGTCGAGCGTGCCATCCACCTGCGGCACGCCGCCGGGGATGCGAAGATAGCTCTTCCCCAGCGAATCGTGGATGTCCAGTTCTACGGTATTCGCATTCAGCTGAACAATATACTGATTACCATCGTAATCGGTGAGTTCCCAACGGCTGCCCTTATAGACCACGCGCACAGCGACATCGCCAACCACATCGTTGCAGGTATCTGCGGCAGCATCACAAACACCGTTAATGGCTTGCTCTATATCAGTGGGCAGCACCCCATTGTCCAAGTCCGTTCTGCGAGATTCATCGCTATCGGCCACAATGTTAATCAAATCTCCCGTGCCCATTTCCAGATCATCAATGAATTGCTGCGAGAGATAGCCATCCAGCATGAAGCGTTCGGGGATGTTGAATTCTTGATCCAGGCTGCTGATATTGGTGATGAACTGGAAGGATGTATTGAATTGCAGCAAGGGGCCAAAATCAAGATTGCTCGTAATTTCTAAATTAGCCGCAAAACCGCTGTTATTGGCAATTAACAAACCGACCGTGCTGGCATTGAAGAACTGAACATCAAACGCTTCTGGGCCAAGCTGCAACTCGGCGGCAACGAAGATTTGCAGTGAAATATCCGGCACGCTGAGGTTTTGTGGTGTCTCGGTCAGGGTGGCGATCAACTCGCCAATATTGTTGGAAAGTCCGATGCTGCCAAAATCGAGTGAGAATTCCATCGAGAAGGCGCCACTCAGGCGGGCGAACTCGGTCTCAATGGCAGTCTTATCCGCATTGGGGATGCCCAATAAGAGCTTACCCGCCGATTCAATCTTGAAGGTGTAGGGGGCCAGAATATATTGCTTGCGGCGGAAGACATCAATCTTTTCTTGCCCGGCAGCGTTGACAGCGTACTCCAGGAAGTATTCTTCCGCGCCATCGCTGATCTTCCACTGCTTGCCCGCCTCGGTCACCGAGACAATCGCTGCGTCTAAATCCAGCGGCAAACGCTGGTTCTCGAACGAAGTCTTCAAATCTGTAGAGAAGGTGCTGCTGTCCAGATCGCTGGAGTGGGCACTGTAATCCACTTGATGCACGGGCAGATCAAGGATTTCGATCTTCTGCTCGCCGGTTGAGTTCAGGTGCAGTTCGGAGAAAACATCCAAATCGATACCGATGGGTAGCAGCTTCTCGAAGTTAGTTTCGACATTAACCACGCCCCACAATTCGGGAACCGGCAAGTTGCAGTTAGTATCGCCGTTGATGATATTCTCAAGCCCACAGGGATTCTCCGGCACGGGGATCGAAAGCACGAACTTTCCGGCGGAGGAACCCACCGTACCGAGATAGATCATGCGCATAGAGCCATTGGCCGAGAGAATCATACGCCCTTCGGTAGGATTACCCTGCGCATCGGTGATGATCTCAGATTTCAGGCTGACGCTGCCCTCGATGGCGAACAATTCCAATTCGATGAAGGGGACGAAATAGGCCACGGAGCCTTCAATCAGCAGTTCCAGGCTGTATGCCTGACCAATGACGGTGAAACCCTCCACTTCATCGGTGTTAGTCGCGCCGCTCAGGGTGGCAATGCCACCATCCATAAAGGTGACGGTAACCGCGCCTTCCTGGAAGTCGCCCACGAATTGATAGCCGTAGGTATATTCGGGGATCAGTACAGTATCCGGCAAGCCCAGTGCGGTGCGGATTTCGGCTTCTGTGGTGAGGATGGGGGCGCTGGCAACGATAGAGACATTCTGCGCCCCGAGGCCGCCCAGCACGATATCGCTACTATCGAGTTCATCCACATCAATGCCGCTGCCAGTGGGGTCGGTATAGGTGACAAAAATATAACCCTGATCGTTCAAATCGGTGTAGAAAACTTTATCTTCGATCGCCGGAGAGTAGAGATCGGCTGTGGGCGACACTAGTGTAATACTCATCGTCCCGGCGAGATTGCCATACCCAGCATCATCGCTGAAAGCGCCTGAAGCAAATTGAAGTTCCAGCCCCCCATTAATGAATAAGCCAACAGTATTCCCCATTTCACCATCAATCAGGTGGTAGCGATATACACCATCGGCTGCAATATATTCAACGCTGTCTACTTGTGCATCGCCCAGGCCACCACCACCAAGGGTGAAGTCGTTCACATCAATCGTGTTGTTATCAATCGCTGCGCCGCTGGTGGCTTTGTAGCGCACGTCAATGTAGGCATCGTCATTTAGCACACTCAGACCGACCACCGGGCTGCCCAGGGTACCGTCGAGGGCCATTGTCGTGCCAGCGACGATGATTTGTTCAGTAACCGCAATGCTCTGGTTGCCGTCGCCGTCTTGCCAACTATTGGCAGCGAAGTCGAAATTGAGTTCACCAGGTACGAGGCTACCGATGAAAGCGAAACGATAGGTAGTACCATCCACCAACGTAGGCGCTCCATTGAATGTCACACCGTTGTGCGCGCTGCCTGAGAAGGTAAACTCGTCACCATCAACGTTTGTGATCGTGCCGCCATCGGCTGCAGGCATGAAGCGAATATCAACATATTGACGCTCGTTGAGCGTGGTCACATCAACGCTGCCACCAGCTGACGGATTGAACAATTCGGCATAAGTACTGTATACGATGAAGGTCTGCGCGTCGGCGGCGTTCAGACTACCGGCCAGATCGTAGAACGAACCCGCAGCAATGCCCACCGTCACTACGCCGGGTTGTAAGGCCGCGCTCATGCTATACGCATACGTATTGGCGTAGCCTGCCACTGCGGTTGGGGTGCCCAGTGTGATGCCTGTTGTACCAGGACCAGAGAGCGTAATTTCGTCGCCATTGATTGAGGCGGTATCCAGTTCTGTGCCTTCGGGGGTGAAGAAACGCACCACAATTTCGCCGCGGGCGTTGATCTCGGTTATATTGAGCGAGGTGCCAGCTTCGGGCGAAGCCAGACCAGCACCGGGGATGGCAACCGTGAAGCTCTCTGTTTCAGACAGATTTGTCGCCGTGGAGTCATCCGCCCAACTACCGGAGTTGAAAACAATTTCATAATCGCCGGGGGCGAAGTCGTTGGTGAAGTTGTAGCGATAAACACTGGTGGTGCCGTTCACCAGGGCGGGAAAACCGCTGAATATAATGCCGTTGATGGTAAATTCGTTGCCGTCGATAGTGGTGGTGTCAAGCGCGGCGCCGGTGCTGGGGAAGTATTCGACGTCAATATAATCACGGTCGTTGAGTGCGTTCAAGCTGATCTCACCAGCATTGGCCGGAGCGTAGAGATTGGCGTAAGGTGTACTGGAAGGCGTGACGGTGACGAATTCAACCGGGTTGCCATCCGCGCCGGTGAAGCCAAGTTGCAATTTACCTTCCACAACCATGAAGCGGAATTGTTCGGGAATATCAGCCAGGAAGAGTACAGTTGCCCGACCAGATAGGGCGTTAGACACATCGGCATAGATACGCCCAGTAATACTGACCATCTCGGCAGCAAAGTTGAGTTTGCCCGCCGCCATAAATTTGCCATCAGTGCTGATCTGGATCTGCACTTCGCCGTTAAAGGTAGCTTTGTTGGCATAATTGGAGAATATCTTACCGCCGCCGGTGATAATCATCGGCGAAGTGAAGGCGGCCAGAAAGCCCAGAGGGTTATTGCCGCCGCCCATCGCCTGATACTGGTTCAAAACCTGCTGTTTGACTTCGCCCAGCCACTGGTCGGCGGTAATATCCGGGCTAACGCCAAAGGGGATCGTGCGCAAATCCGACGGATTGGTTACAGAAGGCAGACTCTTGAAGAATTCCACGCCACCGCTGAAATCGCCTATCGCAAGGCCGGTGTAGGGTTCAAGCTGAATACCCGCTGGCATGGCGGCGCTGATGAAAACGCCCAGCGGCCCCAGTTCAGACAAGCCAAAGCGGATCGAGAAGCCGCCAATACCGGGCATTTCAAAGCCACCCTGCAAGCCCATGAACAACACGCGATCATGCACCGGCGTGGTGCTGTCATCGGAGTCGATCATGTTGAAGTTGGCATCCACTTTGAGGATACCGCCGATCAGCCCCCCGTTCACGCTTCCGCCAAACAGGTCGCCTTTCACCATCACCGCAATCCCGCCAATATCAATAATCGGGAATTTTCCATCCATCAACAGGCCAAGATCAATCTTGATGCCGTCTACCGCCCCGCTGACTTCCAACGGCAGGCCATACAAGCCGTTCATGGAAGCCGAAAGCGTGAGGATAAAATCGGTGGGGTCGGCGTTGATATCGCGCCACTCGATGCCAATCTGAGTGATCTGGATGGGCATCCAGTCCGGCCAGCCTACCGATGAGCCAGTCATGGCGCTGGCTTCGATGAATACACCAAACCCGGCGTAGGTAACGAAAGAGCCGTCGCCCAGGAAGCCGAATTTGCGCATCTCGCCGCCCACGCTCAACGGCCCGGCGTTCAGGGTTGCGCCCAGCGCGCCAAAGGAGACAACCACTTCATCGGCGGCGGCTTTGGTGTTAATGTCGAAACCGCTGCCCGAAATAACCAGCATGGAGGTGAACTGGAAGGAGAATTGGTCGGCGTGGAAGATGAAACCATCGGGGATATTGCCGCTGAAGGTGAGGGTTGCTCGGACGGCCTCGGAGTCGGTATCTGGCCCGTCGGTGATGCTACCCTCGAAGGCGCCACCGGGGAAGAGCCAGGCACCATCGGCAGCGATATACACCTCGCCATTGAAGCTAAAGGCCTGCCCAAAATTGACTTCAACATCCCGAATACCGGCCTTGATGCCATCAATGCGCAGAATGGTGCCGAAATCAAGCGTCCCGGTGTACTGCAAATAGGCCTCGCCCAGCGAGAAACCATCCGTACGGATGCTCAGGCCGGGTTTGCCGTTGTATGGTTCCAGCGCGCCCTTGAGCGATAAGGGAATGATCTCAACTTCCAGGCTGGTCACACGGATGAGTTCCTGACTTTCGCCGTTATGGTCTGCCGGATCGTAGTTAGGATCATACTGCACCGAAATGCCCGTGCCGGTAACTTTGATAATATCGGGGATCTCGACCAGCAGCGAGCCTACTTCAATCAGGAAGCGGCCCGTGGCGCTGATGTCGGGCATGGCGAAGAGATTTTCGAGATCAAGTTCAACAGCGATCTCGAAGGCGCCCAGCAGATCGGTCAGTTCGGCCTTGATACCGCTACCCGTTTGCTGTGTGCCGAAGTCGAAGGCCGCTCGCTCTAAACCGATGCCGATAAACACCGTAAAGTGCGGGAAGGATTTGGATGTCGGGTTGCCTTCGTCGTCAAGATAGGGATTACCCTGCGCGTCGTGCGTTTCCGCGCGCATCTCGAATTGGAAATCCTCGATGCTGACGGAGGGACCTTCCAAAACCAACGTAGCAAGCTTGATTCCGTTGGTCGCCGAGTAACCGCCATCAACAATGGTGAAGCTCTGGGAATCGTTGAGATTACCCTGTCCGCTGAGATCGTACCAGCCATTGGGGGCAAATTGAACCGTGACCGCGCCCGCTCGGAAGAGATCAATGTTATTGCTGGTATCCCGGTCAATCAGAAGATAACGATACGTTATGCCGCCCAAATATTCGATGCTGCTTACCTGGGCATCGCCCAGGCCTGCGCCTGAGAGCGTGAACTCGGCATTGGCGTCGGTGATAGTTGTCAGATCAATGCCCTGACCGCTGTAATCGTTGAAAGTGACATCAATATATTTGCGGTTATTGATGTTCTTAATATCCATCTGGCCGCCGTTCAGAGGGTATTCCAGCGTGGCGTTGGGGGCGCTGCCCGGCGGCAAGGTTGCGGTTTCAAGCCCGGCGTTGAACATATCCAGCGCGTCGCCCTCGTAGTTGGGCGAAGATGCCGCGGCAATGCCCATCAGCGAGAAACCGGTCACGCGCATATCCATCAGTTTGAAGCCATCGGTGGGACTGATGCTGAAACGGGCGGCAGCAGAAATATCGAAAATTTCGGTACCGCTAAGCCAGATTGTCAGCGAAACATTGGGAATATCTACCAGAACGGTGCCATTAGCTCGCTGAATGGCGGTAACATCGCCTGAGAGTGTAAAGATATCGGTGACGGTGAGAGTGATACTGCCGCTAAATGCCTGAATATTTTCAGCGGTCGTAAATACAACACTAATATCGTTCCCCGAAGTATGTACGGTTTCGTCCACAACCTGCCCGGTCTGGTTGATGCGCACGCCGAGTGAACCGCTAATTTGCAGGCCGGGCAACCCCACAAGGGCGGCATCGCCACTGGCATCCAGCGCATAAACAGCATCAGCGGTGCCGTTCTTTATCAAAACCAGGCCCAAATTGGCGTTCTCTACTTTGAGGCCAAGATCATCATCGGGATCGTCCGGGGTGTCCAGCCCAACCCCCATAAAGGCGCTAATCCCAGCGGCGCCAATCAACAGCCTGGTGGTCGTCCCGTCTACTTGCTTCTCAAAGCCGAAATCACCGGAGATGGTCACGAAGTCCGCCACGGTCAGGTCCACCGAGCCGTACAACCCCATCACATCGGCGCCATCGACGAAATTAATTTCAACCATGATCGGCGTGCCATCGGGTTGTTTGCCAACGACAATGCTCTCATCAACCGCCGCACCCGTTTTATTTACTTTAACGGCCAACGTGCCGCTCAGTTCAAGAATGCCATCAAAGCCTACCAGTTCAGCAGAGCCGCTGGCCGTAAGCGCGTATTTATTGGCCCCACCCGTACCCTGAATGAGTACCATGCCGAAGTTGGCATCCGTAACGCGCACCCCCATGGATTCATCGGTTGTTCCAAAGAAGGTGGATATTTTGGCCGCACCGACGAGCAGCTTGGATGTCGTGCCGTCGCTTGACTTTTCTACCCCGAAGTTGCCAGTCACGGTGATGAAATCGTCAATCCCGAGAGTTAGTCCACCGTAAGCCCGCAACACTTCACCATCGTCGCCATCCATATTGAAAGTGACATTGTCGCTCGGCCCAACGGGTACAACCAGATTTTGGGTATCGTAATCTACCAGCGTATTGTCGGAGGCATCCTTCTTATTGACTTCGACACCAAAGCCGTTCACCACTACCGTCAGACCGGGGATGCCTGCTAATGTTGCCGAACCGATGCTGGCCTGTACCGAAGTCCATTTGCGCCCCCCACCGACTTCACTCCACAAGGCGATGGCAATGCTCACGCCTGTTAGATCGAGGCCAATCGCATCGGCGGTGCCTTCTCCGTAGCCCAGGAAGGCGCTTACGTTTGCCATACCGAGACTGAGCAAATTAGCCACAGCACTACCACTACCAGACAGATTAATCGTCTGGTTGCTGCGCTTCTCCAGGCCAAAGCTGCCGTTAACTTCGATCAGCCCGAAGACATCAATTTCCACATTACCGACGACTTGCAGGTAGTCACCTTTTGTATCGTCAATATCAAAGGTCACGGTTTGGCCGGGAGCCACCAGCACCAACAAATCGGTGTAATTAGTTTCACCGATTCCCTGAACATAATCCACTACCGAGCCATCAGAAGCTTGTTTGTTGACTTCCACCCCAACGGTGTTCACCGTCAACTCCAGCCCGGTAACCCCAACGAAACTGGCTGAATCGATATTGGCATCAACAGATGTCCACGAGCGGCCAGCGCCGCCAACCTCGCTCCATAGAGCAATCGCTACATCCACGCCAGTAAGTTGAATGCCAGTTCCATCATAGCCAACAAAGGCATTTACATCAGCAAGACCAAGGGTGAGCAGGTTAGCGTTCAAAACCTGTTCATTGACATCGCTTGCGCCTGACACATACAGCGTTTGCCCAGTTTTCTTTTCCAAACCGAAACCGCCAGTCACGGTAACCAAGCCAAAGATATCAATGACAGCATTACCGGTTACTTGCAAGTAATCGCCGTTATCGTCGTCAAGGGCAAAGGTTATATCTTCACCGGGAGCAACTGCAACTATCAGTGACGTTACTGAAACCTCGCCCGCAGTCTGAACGTAGTCTACAACTGTTCCATCAGCAGCGGCTTTATTGACAACGATTCCGGCGTTCGTTGCGATCATATCCAGGCCGGTTACACCCGCAAATGTTGCGCTACCCACACTAGCCATCACACTCGTCCACGAGCGGCCAGCGCCACCGGTCTCACTCCACAGGGCGATTGCCAGATCAACGTCATCCAAATTCAGCCCAACACCATTGAACCCGACGAAGGCATCCACGTTGGCGAGGCCAATCGTCAATAAATCAGCGCTCACGGTACCACGCGTTTCTGGCGAACCATGATCGGAAACGACGACGCTCTGCCCGATGTTCCGTTGCACGCCAAAACCACCATTCACTGTAACCAGATCAAAGAGATTGATGTCTCCGCTACCGGTCAGTTGCAGGTAGTCACCCTGAGTGTCATCCATATCAAAGGTCACCGACTGCCCGGGGCCAACCAAAACGGAGAGATCGGTATAGGTGGTTTCGCCAATCCCCTGAAGGTAATCCACTACGGTAGTGTCAGCCGCGGCCTTGTTAACCTCGATGGCCGCCGTAATATTGGTGATGCTCAAACCGGGCACACCCTGGAAGGATGCCGAATTCACACTGGCTTTAACCGATGTCCATTTACGCGTCCCCGGAAGCACTTCGCTCCACAGGGCAATCGCCAAATTGATTCCCAGCAATTGAATACCTACACCGCCAAAGCCCACAAAGGCATCGACGTTCGACATGCCAATCGTCAGCAAATTGGCAGTGGAGACAGTGTCATCTGAGAGCACAACCATCTGATTCGAACTTTTCTCAACACCGAAGTCGCCAGTGACGCTTGCCAGACCAAAAATATCAATGTCAACATTACCGACCAGTTGCAGATAATCGCCTTTGGTATCGTCAATATCGAAGGCAACTGACTGCCCGGAGCCAACGACTACGGACAGGGCTGTGGCCTGCGCTTCGCCATCCCCCTGGTGATAATCCACAATTGTAGCATCAGCAGCAGCCTTGTTAGCTTCAATAGCGGCCGAATTCACGATCAAACCCAATCCAGTTACACCTTCAAAGGAGGCCGACCCCACTGAGGCTTTGACTGTGGTCCATGAGCGACCAACACCACCAACCTCGCTCCACAGGGCAATTGCCAGGTCTACATCGGTCAGCCGGATACCTGTCCCATTGAAGCCCACGAAGGCACTCACATCTGCCATGCCAATCGTCAACAGGTTTGCAGTTACAACATCCCCGGTGTCCAGCACCACACTCTGGTTCATACGCTTCTCTACACCAAAGTTGCCACTTACGGTCACTAGACCAAAGATATCAATATCTGCGTTGCCAGTAATTTGGGCATAGTCGCCTTTGCCATCATCAATATCAAAAGCCACTGTATCCGTCGCATTGACCGGCACTTCTAGAACAGTAGCCTGTGTTTCGCTGCCGTCCTTGTCATAGTCTACAACCGTGCCATCAGTGGCGGCCTTGTTGATTTCAACAGCGGCGGTATGTACCGTCAAGCCTAAACCGGTTACACCTTCAAACGAAGCACCTGCTACATTCCCTTTGACCGTCGTCCATGAGCGACCAGCACCACCCTGCTCACTAATAAAGGCAACTGCCAGATCAACATCCGTAAGACGGATACCTACACCGCCAAAGCCAGCGAATGAGCTTATACCCGCCATCCCCAGTGTTATAACATTAGCCGTAATAATATTGCCATTTGATAGCACAATTGCATTATGAGTAGATTTCTTAAACGCGGCGTTGCCAGAAACGGTCAGCAGATCAAACACATCCGCTTCAAACCCCGTCACCGCAAACGCCACCGTGCTGTTGGCGATCGCAGCCGCAAACGTGTAGCTCAACGTCGTCCCCACGCTGATCGTCGTCCCGGCCGTCACCGCTCCTGTCTCACTCGTGTATTGCACCAGCACCGACGTCGCCGTGATACTCCCCAGTCCATCGATCTCCGCACTGAACCCGTTCTCCCCTGCGGCTCCGGCGCTCTTCAACTCAAAGCCCACCGCCGCACCATTCACCTTCAACCCAAAGCCAGCGTTCGCAAGCGTCACACTCGCCGCTCCCGCCGTAAGCGCCGCACTCACACTCGCTCCCACCGCAATCAACTCAACCCCAGCCTTCTTGAACCCCAAATCGCCGGTCAGCGTCACGAACTCCGCAATCGTCGCTTCAAACCCCGTCACCGCAAACGCCACCGTGCTGTTGGCGATCGCAGCCGCAAACGTGTAGCTCAACGTCGTCCCCACGCTGATCGTCGTCCCGGCCGTCACCGCTCCTGTCTCACTCGTGTAT
>Ga0233431_1001517_pt1 | contig 39759 bp, 39 predicted proteins | sample SI_118_April2016_FD_179867 | JGI IMG/M metagenome (GOLD analysis project Ga0233431, IMG submission 179867) | Seawater microbial communities from Saanich Inlet, British Columbia, Canada - SI_118_April2016_200_MG | ecosystem: Environmental > Aquatic > Marine > Inlet | place: Canada: British... | reverse complement strand
ATTTCTGCACCGATGAGGAGAATAAGCGCTTTTTGAAAGACACACCCATGCTGGAGTCAATGCTGGTAAAGAACGGCATTACGTTGTTTAAGTTCTTTTTCTCTGTTTCAAAAGAGGAACAGCTTCGCCGGTTCATATCGAGAGAAACCGATCCTTTGAAACAATATAAGATCTCTCCGGTTGACAGAGAGGCGCAAGAAAGGTGGGATGATTATACGGTTAGAAAATTCCAGATGCTCAATGAAACGAACCGATCAATTTCTGCATGGACCATCATCCGTTCCGACAACAAAAAGAAGGCAAGGCTCAACTGCATCAAACATATTCTGTCCAGAGTCGAGTATAACGGCAAGATCCCCGCAGAGGAACTCAGTATTGATCCCGAGGTCGTGGTATCGGGCATCGATGAAATCAGATTCATGGAAGATCATTTAATGACGGGAGTGGAATTACCAGGATAACTCATGTTAATGAGCACGGTTTGGATATTTAGGTCAATTTGATTTTAAAGTGAGTAGAAAGGAGAAGGGCCCTATGCCGATACAAGTTATCATTAAACGCAAATGGGAGACTGATAAGCCAGAAGCACTGTTCCCGCTTCTCACTGAACTCCGTTCTCTTGCGGAAAAACAGCCCGGCTATATTTCCGGCGAGACATTGAGAAGCCTTAATGATCCCGATAAATACCTGGTTTTTAGTAAATGGGAAACTGTTGACGATTGGAAGAACTGGTTGCAAAGTAAAGAAAGAAGAGACCTTCAGGGGGAAGTGGATTCCCTGATCGGAGAAAGAACCTTTTACGAACTTTTTGAACCCGTGAGTCATTGACGGACGGTTATATTTCCGGCATCTGTAAAAATGGGAAACCTGGCGTAATGCGCCAGGTTGCCCGTTGATTTCATGCTTTTCGACATAACCGCTATTTCTTTTTTCCTTTCTTTTTATCTTTTTTCTTACTCTTATCTTTTTTATCTTTCTTTTTATCCTTTTTCTTAGCCTTACATTTCTTTTTATCTTTTTTGTCTTTCTTTTTATCCTTTTTCTTAGCCTTACATTTCTTTTTACATTTCTTTTTATCTTTCTTTTTATCTTTTTTCTTACCCTTATCTTTTTTTTCGGCCTTATTGTTTTCCTTTGGTAACTTTATTTCGGTTTCCTCAGTTTTCTTCTGTTCCTCTTTCTTTTCCGCCTCTTTTGCGTCTGCCATGGTGCCCTCCCCCTTTTTATTGGTTTGCCGGTGCATTCATTGAACCGGTGCATTAATACTTATGAAGTATGCTTCTTGGGAAACTCAAAAAATTTCAATCTTCCGCAATGTTCACTAATTTTTTCCCAAGATGATATATCTAACACCACGCAAAATACGCCGCAGGTTGGGATATTGCCCACAGGCTGATCACCGATATAATTTGCCAACCCATTTATGGTCGGGTTATGGCCGACGATCATGGCCTTATTCACAGAATCATCAATTTGTTTAACAATGCGAGTTAAGGTATTTTTGCTGAGCTCATAAAGGGTCGCACTATAACGAATATCTTTTAGAGGGTAATTGATTGCCGCAGCAATAATCCGTGCGGTCATGGCCGCTCTGTTTGCCGGGCTGGATATGACGAGGTCTGGTGTCGCCTTTAATTTTTTGAGAACTTTGCCCATGAAAGGAGCGTTTTTGTGCCCTCGTTTGTTCAGGGGTCTTTCAAAATCATCCAAATCAGAATATTTCCAACTTGATTTGGCATGTCTCACCAAATAAAGGGTTTTCATGGGTATTCAATAAACCTTTTTCAGTAAATTTTACCGATGATCGATGAGCAGCGTTTATTCTTATCGATGAACCTAATTACTAGGAGATGCTATATTATTTCAGAGGGTTTATGCAACAGTTTTTTATTGTCTGCCACCCGGCCGCACTTTTTGCATACGAATGTTGGATTTTTTACGAAATTTACAAATTTATCAAATTTCTCAGTGATATCCTCTTCCTTCCATTTGCAGAGCCGTTTCATTTTTTTATCTTTTTTAGCCATTTTATCCGCCCTTAATTCAATAAGCTTTCACCCGTCAGGATTGAAACTGTTCAGGATAAGAATGAAAATATTTTTCACCCTGGTTTGTGAATTGATGAGCCGAAGACTTAAATTAAGACCAATTTGTATAAGGATTTCTTATCAGGTTGGAATTGAAATAATGGGTGTCTCCGGTTACCTCTTCCCCTACCCAATCGGGCTTATGGAACGCTTGATCTTCGCTCTCCAACTCCACTTCAGCAACGATTAAACCCTCGTTTTCCCCAAAAAATTCATCAACTTCCCAAATAAGTCCGCCTTCCAGAACCCTATAACGTCTTTTTTCAATCAACGGTTTCTCGCAGATTTCCAGCAGTTCAGCAGCGTCCTTTAAGGGAACCTCATATTCAAATTCCAAGCGAGACGCTCCAACCGCTATTCCCTTTATGGTCAGGTAAGCTTTGTCTTCAATGATGCGCACCCGCACATTTCTTTCTTTTGCGCTGTTTAAATAGCCCTGTCGGATCATCGCCCCCTTTACTTCGCGCCAGGTGAAGCCTTTGACCAAAAACTTTCTTTCAATTTCCCTGCCCATGGATTCTCACAATATGATTTTTTTTAGATCTTCTTTATTTCTCTGTCAGGGATAAATGTGTGGTTTCTTGAAATTTGTCCCACAGGGTTTGATATGATTTTGAAGCCACAGACTTTGGTGAAAACGCTCCAACCGGCGCACGGTGGATTCCCATTTTCTCGATCTCGGCCAAATAAGGAATAAAGCTCGGCAAAACACCGTTATACTCTTTTGAAACAGTGGCCATGATTTCACGGTGCATTTTTTTTCGTCGATCGACCATGGAAAAAAAGGTGTAAATCTTGTCGGCATCATAGTTGTTCTTATTGCAAAAAGAGAGCAATTGACGATAGGTTCGCACAGACAGTGTCGTCGGAATCAGTGGCACCAGTACGGTGTCAACGGCGTTTAGAATGTTCTCGCCCAGAGTGCTGATGGAAACCGGACAGTCCAGGAAAACAAAGTCGTATTCAGCTTTAAACGGGCTTAGAATCTTCCTGAGTCGTTTTTTTGAACGCTTCAATTTGTCAAAGGTGACGTCTAAATTGCGCAGTGAAAAATCTGCCGGAAGCAGATCCAGATTTTCATAATCCGTACCTTTAATACTCTTGTTAACCGGCTTGCCGCCTTTAACAAATCCTTTTGCGCCGAATTTCAATTTGGGTTTTACCCGAAAATAGTAGGTTGCGGAACTTTGCGGATCCAGATCGCATATAAGGGTTTTCGCGCCTGTTCGAGATGCCAGATAAGACAGGTTTACCGCCGTGGCAGTCTTACCCACCCCGCCTTTGTTACTGTAAATTGCCAGTGTTGTCATCAAACTACCTCTTATGCCGTTGAAGCGAAAAGTTCTCGAAATAGCCCTCGATTTGCAGGCGAAGCAAAGTCGGTGAAGGTTTTGGCAAATGCGTCTTTAACAGCCTTCTGTTCCTTTTCCAAGGTGCCAATTAAACTGCCAATGGCCACAAGGGTTTTTTTTGACTGTGAATGGGATATAGGCAATTCCTCAATAACGTTCAGGAGATATTCTCTCTGAACAGAGAGATCGTTAAAATCCCCCAAATTTCCTTGTAATTTCTTCAATTGGTTAATCAAGGTCTTAATTTTTTTGCGGGGAAACAAACTGGAGAAGAATTCCATCAAGTACCGCAGTTTCTTACAATGAATTCTGAGAACGTGCAGTGCCTCATCTTCCGTGTTTTCAGCTATTTGACCCCCTAATTTCACAACATTCCGGTATTTTTTATAGATTCGGTTGCGCGCCAGATCAATTACAGGAAGCTTCGCATTGGATGCCTCGTCTGAATTTTTTTCCGGCTTTTTCAAAAAAGCCTCCCAATCTCTCAAAATCTTTGCATATTTTTTACCCTGTAAACCGTTTATGACCTTCTGAAAGGCCTTTGATCGCCTTTTCCGTAAATGGTCAAATAACGGTTCAATGTCGGTACGCAAAATCGGGGGAAGCATACTTTTGTATTTTTCTTCATATAACAGATAAACATCCAGGTCCCGCAGTTCGTTGGTGAGTTTTCCCACAAAGGAAAAATCTTTCCTGAATCGATCGGTTGTTTTGGTTGGGAACACAGATTTAATTTGACCCAGTGCGGAGCGTGTCCTGCGAATGGCCACACGGAAATCATGTAAAAATTCCGTATCCAGGTCTTTTTCAATATTGGCTTCGTTGATCCGCACAACCTGTACCAAAAAACGCAATAAGACTTTTGTGGCTTTATCAGAGCGCATGTCAGGGTCGAATTGAAGGTCAATGTTTGCCCTATAACTGCCCGGCTTCCTGCCCGAAACCGCCAATGCATTAGAATATAAATCATCTGCTTTACTCAGCGTAAACTCGACAGCTTCGATTCGTTTGGCCAGATCATATGCGTATTTAGGGTATCCTCTAATGGGCTTCAACCCTAAATGCGCTGTCAGGACCGGGGCATTCTTTTTACGGGATATTCGAAATTCTTCGTAGGTCAAACGAACCACTGTTTTTTCATCCGCATTTAGAATGCGATAGGGGATCGATCGGGATTTCAACGCAACAAGATCAATAAGCGCGCGCATCTTTATGACAGGTGCCAAAAAGCGCTTTAATTCACCTTCTGGAAAGTCCCATATGAAAACAGGAAAAGTGCTGATTTCAGCGCTAAGCATCATCTCGTTTTTTTTCAATTTTCGTAAGAAAAGCCTGTTTCCGCATTCATACAAAAAAAGTGATTTGTTAAATAGACGCCAGTCATAGGTATCGTAAATGGTTAAGCGCTCGGAAGCAGCAGACGCTCTTTTGATGGTATAGTGATCGGCCAGTTCTTTGATTAAATTTTGTTTATTGTAGCCGTCCGGCAATGTGTATTTTCGATTAACGAGCATATGTGATTCTCTAAATGGTTTGAAGCTTCACAATAGATCAATTCATGGGTTGAATCAAGATAAACGTGGGTCTCTGGAACTCGAGGTAAAAGTGATTTCAGGGGGTTTTCCTAAGGATTCAAGAACTCTCTCACTTTCACCAGGCTTTCCTGACTTCCGACTGCGACCACTGTGTCATTGGCGTAGGTAGTGCCCGAACGAAAACTGCCTTTTTCGCCAATCTCTTCGTCAGATAAAAATTTTAATCCTCGAAATACCAAATGTATTCCTGCGGTTAAAATTTTGATCTTCCTTGACCTTGACAAAAAATCCTAGTTTTCGTTCAGACACTAGGTAGGAGATTTTTATTGTTCACTCACCGCCAATTTGGCCGCCAGAGCCGCAAAGATAGCAGCGAAAGATCGTTGAAACCACACGATTAATTTTGGAGATTTTACAACATATGCGCTTACGCCACCGGCCAAGATTCCATACAGCATAAATATGATAAACGTCATGCCCATAAACACGGCGCTCAATAGTAGCATTTGTTGCGTGGGGAATGTGGCATCAGCGGAAACAAAAAGGGGCAGAAAGGCCAGGAAAAATATGGAAAGTTTTGGGTTCAGTATATTGATTAAGAATCCTCTAAATGCGACTTGGAATAGGTTATTTTCTTTGCGGGGTTTTTTAAATTCAAGGGCGCCCGTCTCACGCCACATTGACCATGCAAGATAGAGCAAATAGGCGGCGCCGGCATATTTAAGCGCCTGGAAAGCAAGGGCACTCATATGAATAATGGCGGACAACCCCAACACGCTGGCACATAGGTGAGGGAGAATGCCTGCCGTGCATCCGAATACCGCGGCAATGCTTGCCCGGTAACCCAGAAAAAGCCCTGTTGATAGGGTATAAATAACCCCGGTGCCGGGTATTAGAACAACAATCAAAGATGTTAAAAGAAACTCGGTGCTAAACATTGTTATCTCCAAATGATTTTGTATTCATATCTTCTTTTTCCCGCCCCTTTTTATGGTGGACAGCCTTCAATGGCATCGATGAGCGCACGCATATGTCCCTTCTCAGCTTGGGCGATGGATAGGAAAACCTCCGAGTTCTCGGATTCGGACAATTGATGGGCAAGATTGCGATACAAATCATAGGCGGTGTATTCAATTTTTAGGGCCATTTCCAACATGCGAAGGCAAGTTTGCTCTCCCTCGAATGCCAATTGCGTCATGGCATCCTTAAGCGCCAATCCGCCTTCCAGCACTTCTCCGTCAAGCCCTTCGAATAGTTTTTCAAAGGGCGCCAATTCGGCATCCCTTTGTTCCCAGGCCTCATGAACGGTTTTGGCGTGGGCTATTTCCGCCTTGGCCAGGCGCCCGAACACCTCCGACCATGATGGGTCCGGGTAGGCATCACTGATGTGGGCATAAAACCGCATGGCCCCCTTTTCCAGATTCATGGCTGTCCTGAACATTTCTAAAGTCGTTTGTCCGTCAAAGAGTCGGACATCGGGTTGGTTGGAAACCGTGGCCTGATCCCAGGCCATGATGCCCCCGCTCAAGTTGTAAATATTTTCTGCTCCCTGAATTTCTTCCTCGGCCATTGAAGCTGCGGCCAGGGATCTGCCGCCCACGTGGCAATAGAATATGAGTGCTTTGTCCGCAGGCAGGGAATCTACGGTTTGAACCAGTTCGGGCAGGGGGATCAACCGGGCACCGGGAATATGAAAGGTCTCGTATTCATCGGGCTGCCGGACATCCAGGAGCAGGTAGCTTTTCTCATCATGGTTTTGAATGAATTGACGAAGTTGGTTAGGCGTCAGATCTTTGATTGCCATGTGAACCTCCCGGGTTTAAGGGGTTGGGATGTGATGACTGGACCAGATATTTTTCCAAAGGGCGCATATCCTCCCTGGCCATTTCCACCGTCATGCGCACGCCGTCGTCCTCATAGGCGGTTTCAAGGACCTTTCCCATATTGTGAATGTCGTGTATCCGTTTCTGCTCCATGAGTGGCATCAACAAGGTGACGGTTGCGGTGGGGTGAAGGCATTCCCTTAAGTTTTGTAAAAAAAGATCTACGTTTCGGCCGGTTGCGGCAGAGATGAACTGTGCATCCGGATAAGATCTTTGAATGTTTCCTTTCTCAGCTTCGGAAACCCTGTCGATTTTGTTGAATACGAGGATTTGGGGAATACGGTCCGCCCCAATGGTTTTGAGGACGGTTTCCACATCCGCCATATGTTTTTGATGGTTTTCATCCGAAATGTCCGTCACATGAAGCAGAAAATCCGCTTCTTCCGCTTCTTTTAGGGTGGCGCGGAAACTTGCCACCAGGTGATGGGGCAGGTTGGAGATGAATCCCACGGTATCGGATATGACCGCTTCCTTTCCGTTGCCCAGTTGCAAAGATCGGGACGTGGAATCAAGGGTTGCGAACAGTTTATCCTCTACCAGCACCCTGGCGTTTGTCAGCCGGTTGAAAAGTGTTGATTTTCCCGCATTGGTATACCCCACCAGGCCGACGTTCCGGCACCTTTTTTTTCTCAGTTTCTTTTGGGTATCGATCTGTCGGACAAGTTTTTTAAGGGTTTTTTCAATCTCATAAATTTCCCGTTGAAACTTCTGCCGGTCCATCTCACTCTGCTTTTCTCCCATTCCCCGAAATGCCGCTCCGCCTCCCGTTCTGCTGCCGCTCCGCTCCCGATCCAGGTGCCCCCACATGCTTTTCACCCGGGGCAATTCATATTTCAGTTCGGCCAGCCTTACCTGAAGGCGGGCCTCCCTTGTTCTGGCATGGGCGTGAAAAATTCTCAGGATCACTTCGGTGCGGTCGATGGCGGGTAGGGAAAACCGTTTTTCAAGATTACGGGCCTGGCTTCCGGTGAGGTCATGATCGAAAATCAGGAGGTCAGCGTCTTCCCCTGCTTTTTCAAGGCTGGTTTCAATAAATCCTTCACCGATGAAGGTTCTGGGATGAATTTTCTCTCTTCTCTGAACATAGGTTCCAAGGGTAATGATGTCCGCCGTTTGCGCCAGACGCTCAAGCTCTTCCATGGAAGCATCCTTGGCAGCGGTGTCGCCGTCCAGGGCACAATAACCCAGTAGAATGGCTCTGGTTCCTTCAGTATTTTGGGACATCAATGTTCCTAAAGAATGAGATCATCCGCTGTCATTTCCTTTGGAATGGGAAGGTCCAGCAGGTGCAACACGGTGGGCGCCACATCCGAGAGTTTCCCCCGGGGCCGCAGCTTTTTCCCCGCGGCGTTTTCTGAGACATAAATCAAGGTCACCGGAAACAACGTATGACTGGTTTTGCAAACGTGTGTCTCATAGTCCGTCATCTGTTCTGAATTTCCATGGTCGGAGGTGATCAGGATGTCCGCTTTCAGCTCCAGCAGCCTTTTTACGATTTTCCCCACGCAGTCGTCTACCACTTCAATGGCCTTGATGGCGGGGGCCATGGAACCGGTGTGCCCCACCATGTCGCCGTTGGCATAGTTCACCACGATAAAATCGTAAGGGTTGTCCGACAGGCGCTTCAGGATTTCATCGGTCACCGAATAAGCGTCCATTTCAGGATGACTGCCGAAGCTTGCCGCATCGAATCGGGAGGGTATCTCAACTTGGTCTTCCCCCGGGTAGGGGGTTGTGCTCTTACCGTTAAAGAAGCTGGTCACATGGCGGAATTTCTGTGTTTCAGCGATGCGAAGTTGGGCGAGACCTGCATTTGAGATCACTTCACCCAGTAGGTTGTCCATGCCCCCTTCCTCGTCCATGGGCGGCATGAGATAGGCGGCAAACGCATCGTAGTAGCGGGTGAATCCGGCGTACACAACCTTCGGCCGAACCTTGAGATCTCCCGGGTAGGATGGGTCCACAAAGGCGCGGGAGAGTTGAATGGCCCGGTCCTGGCGGTAATTGGTGTGTAGGATGGAATCTCCGTTCACGACCCCGTCATAATCCCCAATGCAGAAGGGGGGGATGTACTCGTCGGTCATTTCGTCTCCGTCGGGGGTCTTCATTTCCCCATAGGATTTTGCCACGGCGCTTTCGGCGCTTTCAGCCTTCATCCCTTCGGTGCAGACGATACAATGGTAAGCCATATCCGTCAGGTGCCAGTTTTCCGAGCGATCCATGCCGTAGTAGCGGCCCATGACGGTTCCGATTCGGCAATTCCCAACCTTCTCTATTTCGCAGTTCAGGGTATTAAGGTAGCCGAGGGTGCTTCTCGGCGGGGTGTCCCGACCGTCCAGGAACGGGTGGATAATGATTTCGCCATTGGGGAATTCCTGCCTTGCCCGGGCCATGATTTTGAACAGGTGTTTCTGGTGTGCGTGCACCCCTTCATCCTGCAACAGGCCGAGCAGGTGCAGACGGCTGCCGTTATCACGCCAGTTATTCATCAGTTTCTTCCATTCTTCCGCGTCAAAGAGAATGCCGCTGCTCAGTTCGTTGTCAATCCGCTTTAGTTCCTGGACCACGATACGTCCTGCGCCCATGTTGAGATGCCCCACTTCGCTGGACCCCTGATATCCGTCGGGCAGACCCACCGGCTCGCCCGCGCACTCCAGTATGGTCCAGGGATACTGCTTCCTGTATTCATCCATATTGGGTGTATTGGCGGCCAGGACCGCATTTCCCTCCTTTTTGTCATTCAATCCCCATCCATCGCGGATGATGAGCGCCACCGGTTTTTTCATTTTGGGTTTTCCTCTCTCTTGGTTATTCTCGAATGAATTTCGGTGCAGGCCTAATCATTTCCATACGACCCGAGGCGGATTGCGCCGGGGAATGCGAGGGTATTTGAACCTGGGATACCCCACCATCATGGCGCCGTAAGCCCGGTGTCCGGAAGGCAGGCCCATGGCCTCGAAGAGGGGTGGATAATTATTGGCTGCCGTGTAGAGATAGCCTCCCCAGCAGGTCCCCAGTCCCATGGTGGGGGCATAGAGATCCAGGTGGCTCAGGGCCAGGGCCCCGTCTTCCGAACCAAAAGGCCAGTCCTTGCTGCCGTGCACCACGATGACGTGGGGGGCGCCCCTGCAGATGCGTTCATCCCCTTTCTCCCATGCTTCCAGAACCCGTGGTAGCTTCATCTGTTCGGCCATTTCCGGACGCTGCTGGATGATCAGGCGCACCCAGTCCATCACCAGACCGGCCAGACGTCTTACTTCGGCGGCATCCTCAACCACCAGCCAGTGCCAGGGTTGTTCGTTTTTGGCTGAAGGCGCCTGACAGGCGATCTCCAGCAGCTTTAAAAGCATTTCATGTTCCACGGGCTTTTTCCGGAACGTGCGGATGGACCGGCGGGAGGCCAGAAACTGTTCGGCCCGGTCCGGGCTGAGGCGCAGTTCCGGATCCAGTGACGAACATTCATCCGGTTTGAGCCACGACAGGCTCAGAGCGCCATCGGGACAGACCGATACGCAATGGCCGCATTGAAGGCAGTGCTCTTCCGCATCGGGGGCCGGTCTGGGGATGTCCTTGGGGGATTCTGTCAGGATCACTCTCGACGGGCATTCGGCAACACAGATGCCGTCACGGTTGCATTTGTCGGGGTCTACGGTGAACAAGGGCATATTCTACTCCAGTAACAGTGTTATTCCAATACGATGAGTGCGTCTACCGCCACGGGTTTACTGCCGGAAAGGATCAGGGGGTTGATGTCGATTTCTTTGACGGCATCGTTTTCAAGGCCGATTCGCCCCACATTGATCAGAATGTCCGCCAACAGATCACGGTCAGCTTCAGGCATGCCCCGCACGGCATCCAGGATTTTATGGGCTTTGATTTCCGACATCATTTCAAGGGCATCACGTTTCTCAAGTGGCGCCACACGAAAGGAGATGTCCTTTAACACTTCAGTGAAAATGCCGCCCAGGCCGAACATGACGCATGGCCCGAACTGGGGATCGCGGGTGAGACCCACCACCAGTTCCCGTTGCCCTTTGATCATTTCCTGGACCAGTACCTGACTGTCTTCTTCGGCCATGTTGGCCATGATGTTTTGAAAGGCGCCGAGCGCCTCTTCCATGTTCCGGATATCCACTTCAATGAGGCCCTTTCCGGTTTTGTGGGCAATGGTGGATGCGCAACCCTTCAGGACCAGGGGAAACCCGATTTCTTCTATGGCGGCCTTTAAGCCCACTTTATCGGTTACCGCCCGTTCTCGGGTAACGGGGATTTGATAGGCTTTGAGAAACTGTTTGGACTCATATTCGGAAAGGGCGCTTTGTCCCTCAGCCAGGGCCTTTTCTAGGATTTTCATGTGGTGCCTCCAAAATGATTCGGCTGTATGATTTGATGCTTTTTTCCATAGCGCTGATATGGTAATGATTGACGATCAGCATAGAGAAAAAGGAAAGGTTTGTCAATCACTCGAAACAGTCTTACCGCAATGTCAAAGCGGCTGTGATCCCATAGAACCATGCATATTTCCGAAAGCATTATCACAAGAACCTGGGAATTCGGAGAAACAGATCTCCTGGTCAGCTTTTTTACCGCCGACAGGGGTCGACTCAAGGGGGTGGCCAAAGGGGCCAGAAAGAGTAGCAGACGCTTTGCCAACTGCCTGGATTCCTTTTGCCTGACCCGGCTGGAATATGAGCGTAAAAGCGGGCGGGATCTCTATTTCCTCCATTCGGGAAAGCTGATTCACGGCTTTCCGGGGCTGAGAGCCGATTTTCATGCCCTGTCCCTGGCCAGTTACATGGTTGAGCTGGCCGAAACCCTCTTTCCCCTGGGCGTTGCGGAGCCGCGGTTGTTTACGCTTCTCAAGAATGCATTTTCCGCCCTTGCGGGCCATATGAAAAATGAAGAACTGCGGATTCTTTTTGAAGCCAAGGCCCTAGCCCTGGGTGGGTACAGTATCAATTTTGAACGGTGCTGCGACTGCGGCAGGTCGTATGCCGCTGAGGGTCGGGCTGTATTCAAACAAAAAAAAGGGGGCATTGCCTGCCTCAAGTGTGAAAAAGAGTCCGCACGACTGCCCGGCCTTGACCCGGATGCGGCCAGGGGACTGGATCAGATCCAGACAACCCCGCTGGATGATGCCCAACGGCCGCTGTTAACGGATACCATGGTGAATGAGATGAAAAAGGTGCTTCGGCTGCACTTGCGCTACAGCCTCGGAAAGGAACTGAAAACCGTCCGGTATCTGATGTAAAGTTCTTACATATCCCGGATGACCTTCATCATATCCACGGTGGAAATGATGCCGATGGGTTTTTCCTCACGGGTGACAAACACGCGGTGGATGCGGTTTTTGATCATGGTCTCCGCCACTTGCTGTACCGTATCTTGTTCCCCGACCTCCAGAATCTTGGGGGTCATGATATCTTGCACCGTTACCGGCGCTTCAGTCGTGAAATGGAGGGAGTCAAGGTCCTGGTGTGAAAACCGGTTTTCAGCCGTGTGAACATAGTAATCATGCCGACTGTTGAATTGCGGACCTTTTTCCGGCACGGTTTCGTGACGGATGATGTCGGTGATGGATACGGCGCCGATCAATTTTCCATTATTGGATACAACCGGCGCACCCGATATGGAATTGTGAAACAGAAACTCAGCCAATCCCTGAAGAGACAGTTCAGCGTTTACGGTCAGAACTTCACGGTTCATGATGTTTCTTGCAGTCAGTTTCTCCATCGCTTGACCTCCCGGCTATTTTCAAGGTTATTAAGGTCGAAACGTGCCCTCGCATTGTTTGGAAAGTTTCATGAAACGCTGAAACGGAAACAAAGTCAACAAAAAACCTGCAAAGTGCCACAAGGGAAGTTTCCGGGATGTGCGCGAAAATTTTTCTAATGGCGATAAGCGGTGGGCTTTTCTTCCATGTCGATGTCAATCCCGATAAAATCGCCGGTTTTGAACCCTAGATTCCGAAATTCCCGGACCACCGACTCGTCCCTGTTTCGATGCCAGTATACCGACCAGACCGGGTTGCGCACCGTGGCGATCCCGTAGGCATCGTGGCTGCAGAGGTTGACGCGAATATCGTCCCTGGCGATCAGGGTATCCGCTTCCGAGAGGAAGTAATCTCTTTTATATAGATTGTTATAAAGTGCCTTTCTGAAGGGCGCCTGCAAATCCGGCATTTCATCCAGATAATGGTTGGCGATCTGGTACAGGTCGCCCGGGGCTTCAATGGCAAGGCCCAGGATTGCAAACCGTTCGTGCTTCAGGGAAAAGTCCTCAAATTGAGCCTCTTGGCATGCGATGATTTCCAGGACATCCTCGATATGGGGCCGGGCGTTTTTACTTTCCATAATAATGTTTTCACATTGATCAATGATGCTCATATAAAATGCCGTATTATCCATCACGAAGATGGGCCGTTCACGGTAATTTCTTCTTACTCGGATTCTTTTGATCCCGTCCAGGGCGACGGATCTTTCACTTTCCTTTTCATCCAGCGTTTCAATGTGCGAGATGTCCTTGGCCTGGACCACATGGATTTCGCCATCCTCGGAGATAATATACTCAATCTCGCATTTGAAACCGAGATATTCCTGAATGTTTTTGGATATCTCCAGGAGGCCCGCATCGTGGGGCGTTTTGGTAATAAAAGGCTCACTTTCCACCTTGTGGGAATGGGTACGGCAGTATCCGAACTCCCAGATGTTCCCCAGCATCTTTGCCATGACCCCGTTCCCGTTAATGAAAGGCATGACAATAACGCCCATGTCTTCCAGGTCCAGTTCCGGGGCGTGGCTGAATCTCTGCTGTCTCAATATGGAAAGCCAGCTCACCGTCTTGCCCAGTTGGGTCATGCGATTTCTGGCATATTGAATCCCGGCAATATCCGCATAGGTTTCAAGGGAATCAAATGTCCCGGGTTTAAAGGCTTCCTCCAGTGGATGGGCGCTTCGTGCAATTACCTTGAAACTTTCCTGATGGCGACTGAGAAATGCGCCAAGCTTTTCAAAATTTTTGTTCTTGAAATCCCCTGCGGGAATGTAGATAAAATCAGGAACGTTGAACTTGCCCTTTTTTAACTTCTCAAGGTGCAATGCTTTTTCCGGAATCGGAAATGCCATACGTTTTTTCTCCTTTCCAGGTATCAAGATTCCATCTGACCCCTGGCGTTTTTCTGGAATTCACCCTGCCGATGCTGTTATAATACGCCCAAAAACATTTGTTTTCAAGGCGTAGAGGTCTCTTTCCCGGTGAAAACCAGGCACATGAAGGGTTGAATTCGATGATTCAGGGGTTACTTGCGCCAGTATTCGGGCACCAGCAAAACAATCACCGTGTAAATCTCCAGGCGCCCTAGGAGCATGCAGGAAATCAGTACCCACTTTCCGGCTTCGGGGATTTCCAGGTAGTTTCGGATGGGACCCACCAGTCCAAAACCGGGGCCGATGTTGCCCATGGATGCGGCCACGGATGATAAAGCGGAAATAAAGTCAAGTCCGAGGGCCGCCATGATCAGGCTTGCCACCACAAAAAGGCCCATGTACAGGAAAAAGAACCCCCATATGCTGGCGAGGATATCCGTGGAAACAGGCTGACTGCCTAGCTTGACCGTGGTCACCGCGTGGGGATGAATAATGCGGAAGACCTGTTGATACCCTTGCTTCACCATCAGCACGATCCGCACGATCTTTATGCCGCCCCCCGTGGAGCCCGCCATGGCCCCCAAGAACATGCTCACCAGAAGAATCAGCTGGGAAAAGTCAGGCCATTTTTCATAATCCGCAGATACAAACCCCGTTGTGGTGATGATGGAACTGACTTGAAAGGCGGCAGACCGGAATGCCTGGAAAAGGGACTTATATACATGGCCATAAATATCAAAAGTTACCAGGAGGATGAATGTCCCCACGACGATCAGGAACACGCGGCACTCCGAGTCCTTGCCGAATATTTTCAGGTCGCCTTTGAGCAGCCTGTAGTGAAGTGAAAAATTAATGCCGGCCAGAAGCATGAACGCCACAATGACAAAATCAAAGTACGCGCTGTTATATTGAGCGATACTGGCATTTTTTGTTGAAAAGCCCCCTGTGGGCAACGTGCAGAAGGCATGGCAGAAAGAATCAAACAGATTCATGCCGCCCCCCAAAAGCAGCGCCACCTGCACCAGTGTGATGAGTAGATAGATTTTCCAAAGGGTCCTGGCGGTTTCGGAGATCCGGGGTTTGAGTTTGTCCACAACGGGACTGGGGATTTCAGCCTTGTACAACTGCATCCCGCCGATGCCGAGGAAGGGAAGAATGGCGATGGAAAGAACAATAATGCCCATACTCCCTAGCCATTGGGTCAGGCTTCTCCAGAGAAGAATCCCTTCTGGAAGGGATTCGATGTCGGTTATGACGCTGGCGCCCGTGGTGGTGAATCCGGAAACGGATTCAAAGCAGGCGTCGGTGAAGTTGGGGATGACGCCTGCAAGAAGGTAGGGCAGGGCACCCACCAATCCCGCCATCATCCATCCCAGCGTAACAATGGCAACGCCATCCCGCTGACTGAGCTGTTTTTCCTTTTGATTCCTCGTGAAAGCAAAGGAAATGATCCCTAAAAGGCATGTGGCAGCCATGGCAAGGAGTAGGGATTGGGTGCAACTGTCCCCGAACAGAAAAGACACAGCCAATGGGGCCGCCATGAAAAGCCCCAGGAAGAAAATCAAAATCCCTGTGAAACGCACGATAATTTGAAAGTTCATCCGGAATATTCCAGCCTTACGGTGAGCAGTTTTTCCAGTTTCGGGAGCACTTGTTGAAGGGCGAATATGATGAGTCGATCTCCCGGTTTGATCACGGTGTCTCCCCGGGGAATAATGGTCTCGTTTTTCCGAAAAATGGCGCCGACAATGGCCCCTTTCGGTATTTTGACCTTAAAGAGGGGTTTGTTGACAATGTCCGAAGTCTCCAGGGCTTCGGCTTCAATGGCCTCAGCATGCTCACCTTTCAAGGGTGCCACCGATAAAATCTTACCCGGCCGGATATATTGCAGAATGGCTCGAACTGCCGCCAGCCTCGGGCTGACCACCGATTGGATGCCGATGGCCGACATGAGGGGCAGGTAACTTAACTTGCTGACACGGGTGATGGCTTTTCGGGTTCCCAACCTTTTTGCCAGAAGGCTTATGAGAATATTGCTTTCTTCATCCCCGGTAATGGCCACCACCAGGTCCGCACTACCGATGTTTTCCTCTTCTAGAAGTTCCTTGCTGGTTCCGTCTCCATTGATGACCATCACATGGTCAAGGCTGGCTGAAAGTTGTGCGCAGATTTCATGGTCTTTTTCAATGATTTTGGCGCTGACTTTTGCCCGGTCCATCTCCCTGGCCAGTGCCTGGCCTGTCTGTCCTGCTCCAATGATGATGACCCGTCTTGACCTTTTCCCCTTGATTCCGAACAATTCAAGGGTTTTCTCAAGATCCCGATTTCGGGCAACCAGATAAACCAGGTCTCCTGCCAGGATGCTGTCGTTGCCGTGGGGGATAATCACCTGGTCGGGCAAATCAGGACTGGGTCGCACAATGGCCCCCACCAGGATTTCCCGTTCAACTTTGGTAAATGAAAGGAGTTTTCGACCCGCGAATGGAGAATTTTCATCCACCACAACACCGATGAGCTTGACCCTGCTTTCTACCAGGTCGATGACTTCAGAGGCACCCGGAACTTCCATCAACCGCTGAATACTGCGAACCATTTCAGATTGAGGATTTATCACATGATCAATCCCCAGATGCTCCTTGTCCAGCAGTGGCAATTCTCGCACATATTCTTCATTTCTGATCCTTGCCACCTTGATCAGGGAAGGGTTCAGGCTTTTCGCAAACAAGCAGGAAATCAGGTTGACCTCATCGCTGTCAGTGGTTGCCAACAACATGTGGGCGTCCATGATTCCCGTATCCTTGAGAATTTGAGGACTGGTGCCGGAACCCAGAAACGCTTGCACATCGAGGTTGTCGGTGACCCGTTTGATCTGTTCCGGGTTCTGGTCAATCATGGCAACGTCCTGGTCTTCTTTCGAAAGTCTTCGGGCGATATGGAACCCCACTTCTCCCGCGCCCACAATGATCACCTTCAATGAAGAATCCTCCCGTTACCATCCTTTTTCAGCAAGAATGTGTCGTATTTTCTCTTCCGCTTTTTTCTGCACCAGGACCATTTTTCTTGTATGGGCTTTTTTGATTTTCTCAGTGAGAACCTTCAGGTCCGCCGGCTTTTCCAGAAGATCCGTGGCCCCCAGCTTCATGGCCTCCACCCCTTTCTGCACCGTGGCATGCCCGGTGAGGAGGATGACCTGCAGGTCCGGGTTTTTTTTCTTGAGCTCCTTGAGGGTTTCCAGACCATCCATTTCAGGCATCATGAGATCCAGAATGATGGCGTCATAGCTTTCGTCCTGGGCCTTTTTGAGCGCATCTTTCGGGGAAGTGGTGGTCGTTACGTCCATATCCCTTGCGCTCATGCGTTCCGCCATGATTTCCAGGAATTCCTTTTCGTCATCCACGAGCAATACTTTTTCCATTTTATTCTCCTTTTTCAATAATTTTTTACTGCTAGCCGTTATCTGTTAGCTGTTGATGTACATCCCTTGGTAAAACCAGATGCATTTCCCCGGCCTTTACGTCCTGATTGATCGTCGCTCCCAGCATTTCCAGAAGGGATGTCTCCCTTTTTGTTGGGAATTCGGTCTCCGGCGGATCTTTTAGCCCTTCAAGTCCGGTGAATCTGATTTCCACTGACCCCGTAGCTGTTCCAAGCGTGAGGCCTATTACTTTTGCGTCTCCTGATATGTCCATGGCGAAATCAAGCATTTGCCAGATAAGATTCTGCAAGTGGAAAGGCGATGTGATCACAGTGGGAAAGTCCGAGGGTGGTTGGAGTTCAAGGGTGACGCTTCGCATATCCGCCAGCCTTTGCGCCAGTCCCACTGCCAGGGCCAGGGCTTCCCCGAGGTCAACGCTCTTGTTAAATTCATCCACGCTGTGAGCCAGGTTGTTCAGGTTTTTTGCAATGCCGTTTGCCCGTTTTATTTGGCCCGAAACCCTTTCAGACACAATTTTGAGACGCGTCGGGTCGATGGGCATGCCCTTTTCCGCCATGAGGCTGTAGTCTTCCAAAAGACCTGCGGTCTCATTGATGATCGCCATGACATTTTTGATTTCATGTGAAATGGATGCGGTCATTTTTCCGAAAAACCGGAGTCCGGTTTCCATTTCAATATCCAATTGACGATTCATATTCGCCCCTTTCATCTGCCCATGAGCTTTTTCATTTTATCCATCAGTTTCTCGATGTTCACGGGTTTCAACAAATAGTAATCCTTACCGGTTTCCGCGGAACCGGCGGCGTAGTCGTCCTGTGAACCGTGGCCGGTCATGAATATGAATTTCAGATCCGGGTATTTTGCCTTCATCTTTCGGTGCAGATCGATGCCGCTGATGCCAGGAAGCTTTACATCGAGAACCGCCAAGTCAAAACTTTCCTGCTCCAAAAATTTCATGGCGGCGTCGCCGGTGGTTGCCCAGCGCGCCTCTATCCTCCTGATGCTCAACCGTTCCGCCAGTGTTTCCACCAGTTCCTGTTCGTCATCCACTAAGAGTATGCGCACGAGTTTTTCATCTCCTTTTCTTTGATGGTGAGTGGCAAGGTAATGGTGAAGGTTGTCCCCCTGTTCAGTTCGCTTTTGACGTTGATGGTTCCGCCCAACTGCTCTATCAGGCCGTAAGTAATGGAAAGCCCCAGACCGGTTCCGCCTTTTCCTGTTCTTGTGGAGAAAAAGGGTTCAAAAACACGCTTGAGGTCCGTTTCCGGAATACCGCAGCCATCGTCCGCAATGGTCAGAAGAATATCCTTTTCTCCTTCCATCACGGCTTTTACCCGGAGATTGCCGTTATTTTCCATGGCTGCAAATGCATTGTTGATGATGTTCAGGATCACCTGCTGCAGCCTGCCTGCATCCGTATCCATGTTGGGAAGGTTTTCGGCCACGTCAATGGCTATCCGGATGGATCGGTATTCCGCTTCCTTGTTCAAAAACCCCAGAACTTCCCGAATGACCTCCTCGATATTTACAGTTTGAATGCTCACATCCATATGTCGTGCAAAACCAAGGAGCCGTTTTGTGATTTTCCCGCATCTTGTAACAGAACCCAGAATGGAATCGAGCAGGCCCATGAGTACCTGGTTTTTCTGGTACTCTTTTTTGAAAAGGAAGAGGTCTTTCATGAGCCCCGCCTTTTCGTTGATGATGGCCAGGGGGTTGTTGATTTCGTGGGCCACACCGGCCGCCAGCCTTCCGATGGAAGCCATTTTGTTGGTGTATTCAACCTGGTGAAGACTGACGATCAGTTTTTGATCCGACTCATATATCCTGGTGACCAGGTAGGTGGCGCCCCAGAGGATGACGAAAAGAATAAATGCGACACTGATCGCCAGAAACTCGATAAGCTCCTTCCGGGTATTCTCCCATGCTTTCATCAGTTCCTGTTTGTGCTTCACCACCATCAGGATAAAGGGCGTATCCGTAATATACCGGTAGCCGATCACCAGGGTAGCGCCCGTTTTCGTTACCCAGGGGAAAACCCTTGTTTCCGGCGCAAAATCGGGTATGGGGAGGGAAATGCGCTCCAGAACTTTGCCGTGGGAGCGGGTCGGCGTCTGCAGAACCCCTTCATGATTCACCAAAAACGCGTCTCCGTGACCGTCGATTTCCAGGTTGGACAGCAGATTGTCGAACTTCCCGGTATCCAGGGTAGCCCGTAAGACCCCGAAAGAACCATCGCTGGAGGGGAATTTCAACGCCATGACAATGTGGGGGACATGGCGAAAGCCGCTGAATACATCGCTGATGAACTCTCCCCGCTTGACGACCTCTTTGAACCACTCCTGGTTGCTGTAATCCTTTCCGGTCAGGTTGTAAGGACCCGCATACACCCCCTGAATCCCGGAAGGGCGGATACAGCCCAGATCCGCAAAACCGCCAAAACTCTTTTTCAGGTTTTCAAGAACCTGAGCCAGTCGCCGGGGGTTTTCATCCATTTTAAAATTATTGTCATGGACGAGAAAATGAAGGGCACTCTTTCGTTCATCGAAAAAATAAGAGATGCTTCTGCGAATGTTGCTGACGAGTCTTGAGGTTGTGAGAAGGATCTCCGATTCCACATCGTGGCGGGTCGCCCGGTAATCCATAAACGCCATGAATATGAGGGGCGCCAGAACCACCGCGGACGTCACGAAAACCGCTGCGTACCAGGTTCGTCGAAAATTGAACTGGGACCTGTAAGGTGCCCCGTTTAAAATCCGATGGTCCCAGAAGGCCGGTTTTATCCTGTTCAGAAAACGCATAAAGTTTGCAACCTGATCCTGAGTTTCTACTTTTTTCGGATCTTTTCATTGGCCTCTTTCAGGGTATCCGTCAGGACTCCGATATCCACGGGCTTCTGGAGATAGGCGAAGGCCCCCAGATCCATGCAGATCTTCCTGTCGGTTTCCGACCCATGGCCCGTGAGGATGATGACCTCGATTTCGGGGCGGGTTTTCTTGACCCGTTTCAGCACTTCGATGCCGTCGATGCCGGGCATTTTGAGGTCCAGGATCATGACTTCGGGTTCATCGTCGTTGACCAGTTTCAGGGCCGATTCTCCGTCATAGGCGACGGCCGATCCCATATCCCGCATCAACAGCCGTTCCGAAAGCGTCTGAACAAACTCCCTTTCATCGTCCACCAGAAGCACCTTCGAAGGCGCCTTAAAATCAACTTTTCGATAGATGTCCGACTGGTGGTAGTTTTTACCCACCTTTGTGTTGACCGACAAAACGCCGGGAACCCGGGCTGCAATGGATTTGAGTTCATCCTCAAGCCGGCTCAGCATGAGCACATGTTTGTTGATGGTGATGGTGACCGCACCGTTAAGGGCATCCACTTGTGCATTGTGTCCCTCCCTTGTGAGCGCTGCCCTCACCGAGGCCGCCAGCAGAAAGTCCTGCGCGGCCTTTCGGGATACGTCGCCCGGTTGAAGGAGATCACTGTTCAAATGGTCGAGGATCGTTGCGACAGCCTGTTCCACATCCATCTTATCCATGGGGATCACCATGTCATAAAGAGAGGGATGCCAGGGATCCGTCGTTTCAAATTGTGTTTCCACCCAGACGGCCCGGTCCTCATCCTCTTTCCGAATCAGGGCGACGGCATCTTTTTCGGGTAGCTGCATTTCGGTGACGGCTGTAGCTTTTCTGAATTTCAGCTCGGCAATCAGGCAGACGCGGAGTACATGGGAGACGTTTTGGGGAATGAGCTGGCTTGAAAAACCACTGAAAATCACCTTGTCTTCCTGAAGCATCTGAGCAACCGCCAGCGTCATGTGGGCGATGGAGCGCTCCCGTTCATGGGTAAAATTGTTGAACACGGACGCTTTGGCGGAAAATGCACGTTCAATTTTGTTTTCCGCAATGCCGCAGAGACCGCACGCCTTTTTCACGATGTCACTGTCGGATGCAATCTCATAGCCGGTTTGTTCATGTAGCTTTTGAACAACGGATTCCTGCCTGCAAAATGTACCGCTGAAAATACCGATAACGGGCATGTGCTGACTCCTTATGATAGCATGGTTGATGGGGTGCCATTCACGGGCTCGGGAAGATGACATGCCGTCAGTAAAGGGCAAGATTCTTCTTCACCGTCTTTGTGGGTGTTTTCATGAACGGCCTGAATCGCCTTTTCCATCGTTGGATATATATGATTTTCCCCGACTTTCTCAAGGAAATGGGTTCTTTTAAGCACTTTCATGACGGTTTCATTGACCCCGCTGAGGCTGATACCCAGGCCCGCGCTCCGAATGCGGTCAACGAGTAAGGATAGCGTTTCCTCGCCCGAAGCGTCAATATCATTTATGCCGTTGGATACCAGAATAATATGCCGCAGCTTATCTTTTTTGAGCATGATGTCCGCGATCTGATCTTCAAGATAGCTGGCGTTTGCAAAAAAGAGCGGCCCGTCAAAGCGAAGCATGGCAACGTACTCGCATTCCTGAAGCCTATGATTGCTTGTGCATCTCAATACCAGATCTTCATCCCGGCTCAAAAACGCCATTTTGGGTCTCATGCTCTTGTAGAGAAACACCAGCAGCGAAAGAACAACGCCGATCATGATCCCACGGTCCAGGTGCGGTGCGAAGGCGAGGGTGAAAAGGAAAGAAATGATCGCAATGGCCCCGTCATACCACTGGGCTTCCCACGCATGGATAAAACCCGAAACATTGATCAGCCCGATGACGGCCATCATGATGACGGCGGCCAGAACGGACTGGGGCAGATGGTAAAGAAGCGGCGTGAAAAAAAGCAGGGCGATCACCACCGTCAGGCTGGTAAACACGCTCGACAATCCCGAGACGGCCCCGCTTTGGAGGTTCACCGCGGACCTTGAAAAAGACCCTGAAGTGGGGTAGCTTTTTCCCATGGCGCCAAAAATGTTGCCCAGGCCCTGGCCGATCAGTTCCTGGTTGGGATCCAGTCGTTGTCCCGTTTTGGCGGCCATGGCTTTGGCGATGCTGATGGCCTCCATGAAACCCAGAAGCGAGATGATGGCCGCATAGGGTAGAAGGTGGAGGATCACCCCCAGATCCACTTTGGGCATGCTCAGGGTGGGGAGGCCGCTCGGGATTTTCCCCACAACCACGCCGCCACCGATCATGAGGAGTTGGTCCGTTTTCAGGGGTTTGTTCCCCACTTTCATTCGCCAGGTGCGACCGTCTCCTTCAACCCCTTGAGGAAGTGCGTCTTTTAAGTAGAACTTGAGTGAACCTTTCGTCTGCCGAACGCCTTCAAACAGCATGTTTCGAATGTCGTGACGGACCGTGTGGATGTCATGATGAATTTTCGCCATGTTGATGGTGAGCACATTGATTTCATGCTCCGCGTCTAGCACCCCGATGATGTCCTGATTTTTGTCGGCCGCATCGAGGGCTTTGCCCACTTCGGTCCTCTCTTCCCCAAGGGAAGGAATGATGACAACCAAACGGTTGAATTTTTCCACCATGTTCCTGATTTCCGGAGATTGAATGCTCGAAATGTCAACGGTTTCGTTGTGCTGAAACCCGGTGCCCCAGGAGATCAGCGTGGTGATAACCACCGCAACCAGAACATTGGGTATCTTGGGGGATATTCGCCGTAATCCGTACATGATGCCAAAGGCCAATACCCCCATGGCGAGGGTGGGCCAGTGGGTATAGTGCCAGGCGGACTGAATGACGCGTATAATGGTTTCGTAATGGTGCTGGGCCTTATCCACATAGACACCGAATATTTTGGAAAGTTGAGACGATGCGATAATAATGGCTGCGGCATTGGTGAAGCCGTTCACCACGGGATGGGATAGGAAATTAACCACCAGCCCCAGTTTCAGAATGCCCAGCGCAAGCTGGAAACCGCCCACGGTCAATGCCAGAAGAATGGCGTATGCGATATATCCCGGACTTCCGGCGATGGCTAGCGGTTCAAGGGAAGCGGATGTCATGAGGGATACCACCGCCACGGGACCGGTTGCCAGCTGGCGACTTGATCCAAACAGCGCCGCCACCATGGGGGGCAGAAACGACGCATAGAGGCCATAGTAGGGTGGCAGTCCGGCCAGTTGGGCGTAAGCCATGGATTGGGGAATGAGCACGAGGGCTACGGTCAGGCCTGAAATGAAGTCCGTCCTTAAGCTCGTCAGGTCGTAATCTTTAAACCATCCCCAAAATGGAAATACCCGGGTCAGCATGGATTTGGCTCCTCAATCATCAAAGATTTTTTACTTTCTATTTTTTTTGGTTAAACGTTCACAAGCATTCTTCTGCAACTGGCGATCAATTCGGTGGACAGTGCGCCTGCATTGTAAAGGTTGTAGCTGTTGAAACGCACCAGTCCATCGGTCAATGTGAACAGAATCAGCGCAGTTTTTCTGGCAGGCATGGCGCCTATGGAGCCATCTTCCTGCCCGAGATTCACGGCCCTTTCAAAGATGTCCACGAGGCCGTTGTAGGTGTCCTCAAGATATTCCCTGCACACCGGATTCACCTGGGCCAGTTCATAGGCGTCATGACGATGCAACAACATGAAAAGGTTGGGGTTGTGGCCGGCCATGTAGAGATAAAAAGAGATCACCTCCTCAACCATGTCAAGACCTGTTTTAAATTGCTTTTTGGCCGTGTATTCATCAAATTCGCTGATGATTTTTAATTTGACCGTTTCCAGAATGGATAGGAAGAGCGTTTCTTTGTTTTTGAAATGGTAGAATATGGTTCCTTCCGCAACATCTGTCATTTTGGACAGTTCAGACATGGATGCATCCTTGAAACCTTTGTTGGCAAAGAGCCATGTGGCTGCCTGAAGAATGGACTCTTTTTTGGACATGTGAAACTCCATAAGGTCAACTTTGGAAAAAACCAACTGAGCGCTCAGTCAGGGCGACTTTAGTGAAGTTTTTTATGCAGGTCAAGAAAAAAGATTCACAAAACGGCAAAAAATCGTGTGGTGTGGCCTTTTTAACGGTGTATAGTCAGAGTGAAATGCATGGGACGTGGCAGGGAAGGGTGCTCAGGGTCCCTGATCCTCCACCGGCTGTGGCAGGAAGAGAGACCCTTAAGGCTGAGCATGAACTCAGTTTGTTGCATATGCTAACGGCCATGGCTGTAAAACCACAACGAACAGTGAAGTTTTTATATTACAGGATGTCTCCCGGTTCATACCGGGCGTCTTTGGCATATCGTTCCAACAGAGGCGAGGCCTTTTCTGCGACCTGATCGATCTGTTTTGCGGCATTTCCCACAAAATGCTTTTTATCCTTCAAAATGCCGTTGATCCGGGCCTCCGTGATGCCGGCGGTTTTGAATACCGGGTCATTGGCGAGTTTTCCGGACAGCTGGGGCACTGCCCCCTTCTGTCGCATGGCCATGGCCTCGGCCACGGCATGGCGTTTGATGGCGTCATGGGCCGTTTCCCGTCCGACCCCCGCCTTCACGGCCGTCATGAGGATTTCGGTGCTGGCTAGAAACGGCAGATACCGATCCACCTCTTTATCGATGATCACGGGGTAGGCGCCCATGTTCAAAAGAACCGTCAGGGTGGTTTCACACAAACCGTCCGAGGCATAGAGCGCGTCCGGCATGACGATCCTTCTGACCACCGAACAGGACACATCCCCTTCTTCCCACTGGTCTCCCGCCAGCCTGGACGCGCCGTCGGTATACATCTTGATGAGGGTGGAAAACCCGCAGATTCTCTCGGCGCTTCGGGTGTTCATTTTATGGGGCATGGCACTGGACCCCACCTGACCCTCCCTGAAACCTTCGGTCACCAGTTCATAGCCGCTCATGAGGCGCATGCCTTTGGCAAAGTTCTCGCAGGCGCTCCCCATAAAGGCAAACTGGCTTAGCAGCGCGTAATCGAGGGACCTGGGATAAACCTGGCCCGTGGAATCCAGAACGCGCTCAAAACCCAGACTTTGGGCCACCATTGTCTCCAGCATATGAACTTTTTCAGGACTTCCCAGCAGGGTGAGCATGTCGAACTGGGTGCCCACCGGACCTTTGATGCCGCGAAGGGGATAAGCGTTTAAGAAGCTTTCAAAACCCGTTATGTGGGTGAGCAGCTCTTCAGCCCACATGGAAAACCGCCGTCCCAATAGGGTGGGTTGTGCGGCTTGGTGGTGGGTTCGGGCCGTCAGAACAATGTCCTGATATTTTGAGGCGCAATCCAGCATATGCCTCAGGACGGATACATAGCGGCCCAGGATGATCCGGGAAGCCTTCTTGAACTGCATCTGTTCCACATTATCGGTGAGATCTCGGCTGGTCATACCTTTGTGAATATGCTCATCTTTTCCCGAAGCCTTGACAAATGCTTCGATTTTGGCTTTGACGTCGTGCTTGGTCTCAATCTCCCGCTGTTTGATGAAGTCCAGATCAATGTCGTTCCTGGCGGCTTCATAACCTTCGATTACATGGGCGGGAATGGAAATCCCGAGCTTTTTCTGGGCCTTCATCACGGCAATCCAGAGTTCCCTCTCGGCCAGAATTCTTCCCTCTTCAGAAAAGATGCCATTGATTTCAGGGCCGGCATATCGTTGAGATAATACATTGATGTTTGACATTTTTTGTCCTCTGTTCGGCTGAAATTTCTAAAAAAATGCATTATCTCAATAAATAGGGAAAACGTCAATGCGCCAGGAAAATCGGATTAGGACACTACCGGAACCCGGGCAAATTGAAATGCTGAATTTCATTTCTAACTCTTCTATGGCAAGAAGAGATGATTCGTTTTTTCAAGGAGTGAGTGAAATTATTTTGATTTTATATTCCTTTATGTGGTATCGGTATGGGCAGTCAGGCGTGTGAACTGCGTGTTTGGTGAATTGATTACGGGACCGGGAGACAGGCCATGGGGGATGAAGCAAGACAGGCGTTGGATGAAAAGCATTGCCTCAAGATGCTTGAACACCTTCCCGTAGCTGTTTTGATCGCCGAGGTGTCCGGTAGACCGCTCTACATGAATCGTTCGGCCCGGAACCTGCTCGGTATGGGACTTCAGGATCTTGACCCCGAAGCCGGGATCGGGGACCTCTTAAAGGTCTTCCGTGCCCATGTGGCGGGGACCAATCAGTTGTACCCCCGGGAACGATCTCCGTTGGCCAAGGCACTGGCCGGTGAGATATCTACCGTAGATGACATGGAGATCCGTCAACAGGGGCAGACCATTCCCCTGGAGGTATCGGCCTCTCCCATTTTTGATGAAAAGGGCGAGGTCGCTTTTGCGATCGCCGTGTTTAAAGACATCGCGGACCGGAAAAAGGAAGAAAGAGATCTGAGCCAACGCCGCAATGAACTGGAGCGTCTGATTGCCAAGGCCCGGGCCGGTCGTAGACGGCTTCAGATTCTTTCACGGAAACGGATAGAGGTGCAGGAGGCGGAGCGGCGCGGGATCGCCCGCGAGCTCCATGATGAGATCGGCCAGGCCCTGACCGCCATCAAGATTAATCTTCAGGCCGCCATGGGTGTATCTGAAACCCAATCAGTAGAGGATTATTTGAAGGAAGGGATCGAGGTTGTCGAGCGGGTTCTTCAGCAGGTCCGCAACCTCTCTCTGGATCTCCGCCCTTCCATGTTGGATGATCTCGGTTTGATGGCGTCTCTCAGATGGTATTTAGACCGGCAGTCTCAGACCTCCGGGATCAAAATTGAATTTATTGGAGATCCCTCCATCAAACGACTCCCCCAGGAGATCGAGACGACCTGCTATCGTATCGTCCAGGAAGCCCTGACCAATGTCCTTCGTCATGCCCGGACAAGAAGGGTCCATGTAAAAGTGGCCCCGGTCAAAAAAGGCCTGGGATTAATAATCCGCGACAACGGTATGGGGTTTGACGTATCCGATGCCATGGAGAACGCCCGGTCCGGTGGAAGTTCCGGACTGCTGGGGATGGAAGAGCGGGTGCTTCTTGCGGGTGGGGAGATCAATTTTAAATCCCGGCCGGGTAAGGGGACCGAAATCAGGGTCTTTATCCCTTTAATCATAAAGTGACCCCATGAAAAACATTCGTGTTCTGCTTGCGGAAGATCATACCCTTGTTAGGGCCGGTTTGTGTGCCCTTTTAAAGACCCTCGAGGGAGTAGAGGTGGTGGCCGAAGCCGGGGACGGCCACCAGACCCTGAAGAGGGTCAAGACCCATTATCCGGACCTGGTCCTGATGGATATCGCCATGCCCGGGCTCAACGGGCTGGAAGCCACCATACGTGTTGTCAAGGAGTATCCGCATGTAAAAGTGATCATCCTTTCCATGCATGCCAACGAAGAGTATGTCCTTCAATCGCTGAGTGCCGGCGCCAGGGGATACCTCTTGAAAGATTCCGGCACCGCAGAACTGGAATTGGCTATCAGGGCCGTCATGAAGGGTGAGACCTTTCTCAGCCCGGCGGTCTCGAAACATGTGATCGAACAGTATGTCCAGCGCCAGGGAGACCCCCAAAGCCCCTTCCACATATTGACCCCCCGTCAGAGAGAAATCTTGCAGCTTATTGCAGAAGGCCTCTCAACCAAAGACATCGCCCGAAAGCTGGATCTGAGTATCAAGACTGTGGACACGCACCGCACCCAGCTCATGGACCGTCTCGACATCCACGAGGTCGCCGGCCTGGTCCGCTACGCCATCCGAACCGGACTCATCATTGACTATTGAATATTGATGAACCTGAAACTTTAAACTCAAAACTCGAAACTTGAAACTTGAAACTTGAAACTTTTAAACCCCTAGGGAACTTTCCCCCCCCATCTCAGGTATTCCCCCGATTGCATTTCCTGAAAACCCCGCTAGAATAAAACCCGCAACCTGAAATCAAATTCAATCTGAGATCAAACATCCCATGCGTATCCTCTTAGTTGACGACAATAAGGAATTCTTAGGTGTGGCCGAACGTTTCCTCTCCGCGGATCCTCAAATAGAGGTTGTGGGAAGGGCGCATTCCGGTGCGGAGGCGATTGATTCTGTGAGCCGGTTGAAGCCGGACCTGGTCCTCATGGATATCGCCATGCCGGAGATGAACGGCCTGGAGGCCACCCGCAAGATCAAAGAACAGCCGGACCCGCCCCTGGTGGTGGTTCTGACTCTCTATGACAACCCCGAATACCGGGCTGTTGCCCAGGAAATTCCTTCAGACGGCTTTCTGTCCAAGTCCGAATTCGGGACCCGGCTCCTTCCCCTGATTCATGCGTTAAGGGGCCGGTTGTCACCCCCACCCAAGGAGAAACCCATGAAACATATCCTGATTGTGGATGATTCCACCACCATGCGCCGGATGATCAGGGCCTCACTCCAGGAGATCCCGCATGTTCAGTTCTCCGAAGCGGGAAATGGGCTCGAGGCCATCGAAAAGATGGCACTCGATCCCGTTGATCTCCTGACCCTCGATCTGAACATGCCCGACATGCACGGGCTGGAGGTCCTCAAATTCCTCAGAAGCCACCGGAAATACCGTGATATCCCCGTTGTCATCCTCACCACGAGAGGGGATGATGAGAGCCGCAAAGCCTGCCTGAGCGGGGGGGCCTCTCTATACATCACCAAGCCCTTTGATCCCCACGTCTTTGCCCAGAGAGTGGGAGAGCTGATAGGAAGAAGCTCGTAAGGAGGATCCGATGAACGATTCCACCAATCAAATCTTTTTTGACCAATTCTTGGATGAGTTTTTTGTCGAATCCGATGAGAACCTGACCAGCATCCGCCAAAGCCTGATCACCCTGGAGGCGGATACCGGGGTCCGGGAGATAAACCCGTCCCTTCTGGAAAAGCTCTTCCGTCAATTTCATACGGTCAAGGGTCTTTCAGGCATGGTCGGGCTCAAGGAGGCGGAGAGCCTGGCCCACAAGATGGAAAGCTATCTCAAGGTCCTCCGTCAGGATCCCCACCGCCTCTCTCCGGAGGGCACGGCAACGCTCATCGAGGGAACTCAGGCCCTGGAATCGGTGATTGCCGCCAGACGCGATAAATCGCCTCCGCCCGCAACCGCGTCCATATCAGAACGTCTTGACGCGTTGGTGACCTCTCCCTCAGAACCGGAAACCCCTCAAACTGCCCCGCCCGAAGCGGAGAGTGCGCCGGCTCCGGAAAAGGAGCGCGCCGTCCGGCAGAGAGAAAAAACGGGAAAGAAAGAGCAAACATGGCAGTTTGAATTCCGGCCCAGCGCGGAACTCTCCGGCAGGGGGGTCGATGTGAACCGTATCCGGAAACGTCTGGAGGGTACAGGGAAGCTGATTCACGCGGCCCCGGAAATCAGGGAAGATGGAGAGGTCTTCTTCCGGTTTGTGGTGGTAAGCCGAGCAGATGAAAAGGTGTTTGAACAATGGTCAAAGGATGGCCTCACCTATGCCCCCGGCGATGAAGAGCAGACCGCGGAACAGGTGGCAGCAGCGTCTGATCCGGGCGGCCCGCCCGAAAAGACGGCTGCCCACGAATCGGTTGCCCCCTCCAACATTGTTCGTGTGGATCTGGCGCGCGTGGAAGATCTCATGCAGCGGGTGGGGGACCTTGTGATCAGCCGTTCTCGCTTTGAGGACCGGGTGAAACACATAGAAGATATACTCCCCGCTTCCGAGGCCAGGGACTTGCAGGAGATCCATTCCGTTATGGAACTTCAAATCAGGGATCTGCGGGAAGGGGTCATGTCGCTCCGCCTGGTACCGGTTGCCAATGTCTTCACACGGATGCAGTTTGTGACGCGCGACATGGCTGCTCAGAGCGGGAAAAAGGTTTCACTCTCCATGAGCGGTCAGGAAACGGAGATCGACAAATTCGTTGTGGAGCGTATGCTGGATCCTTTGCTTCACTTGGTGAGAAACGCCGTGACCCACGGTTTGGAATCAGGGGAAGCGCGTCTTAGAAAGGGAAAGCCCGAGCAGGGAAATATTTACCTGCGGGCCTTTACCGAAGGGGATGCGGTGGTCATCCAGGTGGAAGATGACGGCCGGGGTATCCAGATGGAAGCCGTTGCCGCCCGGGCAAGAGAAAGGGGTCTGATTGATAAGGAAACCATCCCCGATATGGAGATCCTCCTGGAGATCCTCTGCGCACCCGCCTTTTCCACCCGCAATGGTTCAGACCTGGGGAGCGGTCGAGGGGTTGGGATGGCCGTTGTCAAGAACAGGGTCGAGGCGTTAGGGGGATCTCTCCAATTAGAGACCGGACCGGATAAGGGGGCGTGCTTCACCATGACGCTCCCCCTGACCCTGGCCATTGTGGACGCCCTGATTGTAGGGGTGGGGGAACAGGTCTTCGCTGTCCCCAAACCGGTTGTGAGGGAAGTTATCGAATTCGAAACATCATCCATATCGACCCTGGAAAATAATGAAATGATCTCTTACCGTGGTGAGGTCCTCTCCCTGTTTGATCTCTGCCCATTTTTCGGGATGGAGGAAAGACCCACGGAGACCCGATATGCCCTGGTCATCGGTCAGGGCACCGGCACCCTGGGGCTTGTGGTGGATCGGGTCGTAACCATACAAGAGATTGTGGTCCAGACCGTCTCTGATCCCCTGGTCAGGGCACCGGGAATTTTAGGCGCCACGGAACTGGGAGACCGGCGGGCCGTGGTCATCCTGGATACGGCGGAACTGAGCCGGGTGGCACGCAGTAAAGATACCAGAATCGAGATGCAAGGAGGTGTTCAACATGGATGACAACCAAGAAAAGAAAGAACCGTATATCCTTTTCCATCTGGCGGGTACCGATTACGGGATACCCAGCCGTCTGGTGAAACAGATGGAGATGGTGGAAGAGATGACCCCTGTCCCCAATGCCCCGGCCTATGTGGAGGGCCTCATTTTCATCAGGGGTCAGGTGGTCCCGGCCATCAATCTGAGGGCCCGGTTTGGTTTTGACAGAATCCCCTATGACCTGACCACGCGTCTTGTGGTGGTCCGGTCCGGGACGCGAAACGTCGGGTTGATCGTGGATTCGGCCAGGGAATTCGTTTCCCTGCCCGAAGAGGATATACAGCCCCCGCCGGACAGCATATCCGGGTTGAGCGGGGACTACTTGAAGGGGATTGCCACAATGGGGGAACGTCTGATCCTGATCCTCGATGTGGATGAGGTCCTGACCCGGCAGGAGAAAGAGGAGTTGGGTGAGGCAGTGGGAGAAAGGGATTAGAAAAGGAGAATATCGAATATCGAACAAGGAATTACGAACCGCAGAAGTTGTGAAAGAGCGGGTATTTTTCCAGGCTCTCAGGGTGAGCTCATGAAGCCTTCGAAATTCGATATTCCTTGTTCGATATTCTGCGGTTCGAAAATAAAGGGAGGTATAGGCCATGACAGAAGAAAAGAACACCCATGGGGAAGAAACAGAAAAGGCTGAAATCCGAGACGCACTCAGACAGGCCGAAACCGTGACGCGAGAGGCCGAGGAGATCAGCCGTATCAGCGACCGGGTCACCGAAGGGGTGGAGAGCCAGACAGCGGCCATTGAAGCGGCGGTGAGCGGCGCCAACCAGATGGCGGCGTCCCTCAAGGAAACCGCCTCACAGGCGGAGTCCGTCACCACTTCAACCGAGGAGCTGGTGTCAACCATCAATGAAATGGCCGCTTCCATTGAGCAGGTGTCGGGCGGAACCGTGGAACTCGCTTCAGGCATCGATGAGACCGCGTCCTCCTTAGAAGAGATGAGCACCTCCATTCAGAGCGTCACCGGAACTGCCCAGGAGATGGCTTCGTCGGGTTCGGAGGTGGCCGGATCCGTGACGGAAATGGCCGCCTCCATCAAGAGTATTCAGGGAGATACGGATGCCCTGAACACCGCCATCAACGAGACATCCGTTTCCATGGAAGAGATGGCGGCTTCCATCCAGGGGGTGACGGGAAATGCAAATGCTCTGACGGCAACGGCGGAAGAGAGCGCTTCTTCCATCAATGAGATGGCAGCCTCCATTGAGGAGGTCTCCGCCGTGGCCGATAATCTGAATTCCCTTGTGGAAGAGAATTCCGTCTCCATCGAAGAGCTGGTCGCATCCATTCAGGGGGTTTCAGAGAATGCCGCCAGCATTACCGGTTCTGCCGAGGGTGCCGTGACCAGCGTTGCCCAGTTGGAACGTTCCATCCAATCCGTGGTGAACCTGGCCAGGGAGACTGATGAGAAATCGAAACAGGCCTCACAGGATGCCACAGCGGGGGGAGAGAGGGTGCGGAAATCCATAGAGGGTTTCGTGAAAATCCGGGAATCCGTTGCCCAGTCCACCGGCGTGATCCGTGAAATGGGAAAACGCACCAATGAAATTACCACTATCGTGGATTCCATCAACCTCATTGCAGAGCGGACCAATCTCCTCTCCCTCAATGCCTCCATCGAGGCGGCAAGGGCCGGAGACGCCGGCCGCGGTTTTGCTGTGGTGGCGGAGGAGATCCGGAACCTGGCCGACCGGGCTGCCCGGGCAACAACGGATATCTCATCCCTTATTAAAGGGATACAGGAGGTGGTACAGGAGGCCGTGGCCTCGTCCGACGCGGGCCTGCGTGTGGCCGAGGAGGGAAGCGCCCTGGCTGAAGAGGCGGGCGGGGGTCTGGAAAAGATCCTCAAAGGGGTCGAAGAAACAACACAACTGGTGGGACAGATAACCCGGGCCACCCAAGAGCAGCTTGAGGCCGGCCAGGCCGTGAGTAATGACATCAACAATACGGCCAAACAGGCAGGCCAAGTGACCCAGGCCACAGTTGAACAGGCCAAATCGTCCCAGGACATCGTCAAGTCCGTCACCCGGATGCGACAGGTTGCAAGCCAGGTGACCCAGGCCATGGATGAGCAGACGACGGGTGCCAGAGATATTGTCAAGTCAGCCCAGAATACAACCGACCTGGCCGGACAGGTGGCGCAGGCCGTCATTGAACAGGCAAAAGGATCCCAAGAGATCTCCCGGGCTATGGAGTCCATGCGTGCGGGGGCGGTCACTAGCACCACTTCCCTGACGGAACAGGCAGCAGCAGGCGAAGAGATTTCACGGGAGATGGAGAACCTCGCGCGTATGATCGAGGGCGTGACCCGGGCCATGGGCGAGCAGGCGAGCGGATCAACCCAGATGATGGAGGCCGTTGATATGCTGCGACGTCAGTCAAGCGAGATCGCCAGAGCCATGACCGAACAGGCCAGAGCCGGAAAAGAAATGACTACCACTGCCCATGACGCCAGCAAGCAGATCGTGCTCATTACCCGGGCCAATCTGGAACACTCCACTGCTTCGGATATGATCCTGGGGCAGCTGAACGAAGTTCAGAAGGTCAGTGATCAGAATACCGAAGGGGTCAAAAGCACCCGGAAGGGCGTCGGCAACCTGCGCGATCTGGCCCGCACCCTCGGGGATATTTTAGGGAGGCTGAGATAGATTGCCCCTGACAAAACCATAAGCCTGTGATATAACTAATTTCATGGATACTCCTGACAAGAAGATAGAGGATACCTCCAAAACCCTCCTCCAGGCCCTGGGTGATGATAGCTGGCGGGTGCGGCGCGAGGCGGTTGACGGTCTGATCCGGCACGGAAGCCCTGGGGCGGTCACCACCCTGTTGAGAAGCCTCATTAGTGAACACCGGGATTTCAATGTCCTGAGCAGTGCCGTGGAGGTCCTCTCCCTCAGTGAGATAGATGTATCAGCGCCCCTGGTCCGGCTGTTAAAGGAACCCGATGAAGCGCTCAGGATCCAGGTGGCGCAGATCCTGGGTGAAAGGGGGGATGTGCGGGCCGTCCCCGGGCTCATGGAGGCCCTGAATGATCCCGACGCCAATGTGAGATACCATACCATCGAGGCTTTGGGGAAACTGCGGGCAGGGGATGCGGTGGATGCCCTCGTGGCCGTCGTGGAATCGCGGGATTTCTCCCTGGCCTTTCCGGCCCTTGACGCACTGGTCCGGATCGGTGATACGGGTGCGGCAACCCGTCTGGTCCCCCTCCTTAAAGACGATCTCCTCCGTGCCCCCACGGCTGAACTCTTAGGCAGATTAGGAGACGATACGATCATCTCCCCTTTGGTGGCGCTTTTAAACGAACCGGGCATCCCTGCGGCAGTGGTTGCTAAAGCCTTAGCCTCCCTCTATGACCGGTACGAGACCCTTTACCGGGAGGGGGGACATGTGGGGGATCTTGTCCGGACAGGGATCCGGGCGCCGGGGGTTCAAAATCTCCTGGATGCCGTTTCTTCAGCCCAAGGGGAAGGAATCAGACCCCTGGCCCTCGTCCTGGGCTGGATGGAAGGCCCGGCCATGGAGCGGGCACTCTCCAGGCTCCTGGGCCATCCGGAGGCCCGAAAAGAGGTGGTGGAGGCTTTTATCCGCCATGGCCGGCGTGTGACAAACCTCCTGATCCAACAACTCCGGGCCGAAGACCTTGAGATCCGTCAGGCCGCGGTCATGGCCCTGGGCAGGATCGGGGACCCCGCGGCTGTGCCCGCCCTCATAGAGGTGCTTCAGAACGAGCCGGAACTTACGGTTTTGACGGCCGGGGCCATGGCCAAGATCGGTGACCTTGGACCCTTTGAGACGCTTATGGCCATGCTCGGTCACGAGGAGGCCGCTGTTCGCCGGGCCGTCATTTCGGCGCTGAATTCCATGGGCCATCCGGACATGCCGGACCGCATCCGGACCCTGCTGGCGGATCCGGACCCCAAGGTCCGAGAGTCGGCGGTCAGGATTGCCGGGTATTTCAGTTACCCCCAATGCGGTGAACGCTTCCTCGAGCGGACCCGGGACCCGGAAGAGGATATCCGCCGGGCCGCTGTGGAGTGTCTTCCTTATCTCGATGACCATCGGGCCTTTTCCCACCTAGTCCATGCCCTCTTAGACGACAGCCCCAGGGTGCGGGCCGCGGCGGCCAAGGCCTTGTCCCATGTGGAGGGAGGTGAGGCTCTGCCCCATCTCCTTAAGGCATTAAAAGACGAGGCTCCCTGGGTGAGATTTTACGCCGTCCGCTCCACGGGCGGGCACCGGTTAAAAGAAGCATCAGAGGCCTTAAGAGACCTGATCACCCATGATCCGGCCCAACATGTGCGCATAGAGGCGATCAAGGCGGTTTCTGAAATGGGCGGGAAGGATACGGTCTCTCTCCTCAACCCCCTGGTCAAAGATCATGACACGGATATTGCCCGGGCCGCCATCCGGGGATTGGGGATGATGGACCATCCGGATGCAGTGGCCCCGCTTTTTGAGGCGCTCCGTTCCACCGACCCGGAACTCCGCGTTGCGGCGCTTCACGCCCTGGGGGAGAGCCGGGGTCCTGAGGTGCCGGAGAAGCTCCAGTGGGTGGCGGCCACGGACCGGGATGAAAAGGTGGTTGCCGCGGCCATGCAGATCTTAGCGGGATTATGACTAACTTTTTTTCAGAAGCTCTCGGCCTGACACCCTCGGCTTTTACCCTCCTGAGGAATCTTATTCATGATCGGACAGGCATCTATTTTGAGGACGGAAAACAGGATATCCTGGCCGACAAACTCTCTCCAAGGGTCATCGAAGCCGGGTTTGATTCTTTCCTCGATTATTATTATCTGCTCAAATACGATACGGACAGACCCGAGGAATGGGGCCGACTGCTGAATACCATCACCGTCCAGGAGACCTATTTCTGGCGGGAACTGGACCAGATCAGGGCGCTGATCGACGTCATACTCCCGGAATATACAGCGGCCCATCCCGGCCATCCGATCCGCATATGGAGTGCCGCCTGCGCCACGGGGGAGGAACCCCTCACCATGGCCATGGCTCTGGAGGAAGGCGGCTGGTTCGGGCGGAACCCTGTTACCATACACGCCAGCGATGCCAGTGCCGCGGCCCTTCAAAAGGCGAGAGAGGGGATCTACCGGGGCCGATCCTTCCGGAACCTGCCGTCGCAGCTGAAGACCAGGTACTTCCGGGAAGATTCTGAGGGCCAAAGGGTATCGCCGAGCCTTCACGACAGGATCCGGTGGCACAGGGCCAATCTCATGGTGGATGAGGAGATCCGTTCCATGGCGGAATCGCCGTTCATATTCTGCCGAAATGTATTTATTTATTTTTCAAAAGAAAGTATTAAGAAGACAGTAGCGCTCTTTCACCGGCATATGCCGACACCAGGGTTTCTATTTACAGGCGCCTCTGAATCCCTCCTCACCATCACCCGGGATTTTGAACTGGAAGAGATCGGGGGGGCGTTTGTGTATGTGAAAAGATGAAAAGGGAGAATTCATAACTTCTGCGGTTCGTAATTCCTTGTTCGATATTCAATATTCTCTTTTTACGGATTTGGAGATAAACCCATGAATAAAATCATACGTGTCCTTGTGGTGGATGATTCGGCGTTTGTCCGGAAAGTGGTGAAAGAGATGCTCTCCCGAAGCCCGTTTATCGAGGTGGTGGGCGCGGCCCGGGACGGGAATGAGGCTTTGGAGATGGTGGAGAGGCTTAATCCGGATGTGGTCACCCTTGATCTCATCATGCCGGGGTTGGATGGTGTGGGGTTTCTGAAAGAACAGATGGAGCGCCGCCCCTTACCCGTGGTGATTGCAAGCATTGCCAGTGAGTCCGGTGAAAGGGCCCTGGAGGCGCTGGATGCCGGGGCCGTGGATTTTGTCCAGAAACCCACCGCCCTGAGCACGGAGAAAGTCTTTGAAATCGCTGATGATCTTATTGAGAAGGTCAAAACAGCCGGGGAAATTTCCATAAACCAGGTGCGGGTCAGGCCCTCACCGGAGGCGGCCCCTTCCGTTCCCGTATCATCTATCAGGGCAGAGAGAGTCGATGCGGTGGTCATGGGCATTTCAACCGGCGGTCCCCCTGCCCTGAAATCCCTGATCCCCCAGCTTCCAAAGACATTCCCGGTCCCCATGGCCATGGTCCTCCACATGCCCGAGGGATTTACAAAACTCTATGCCGGGCAGCTTGACCGGATCTCTCATCTCCGGGTGAAGGAGGCTGAAGAGGGTGATGAATTTATACCGGGGACCGTGCTCCTGGCCCGCGCCGGACGTCATCTGAAATTTAAGAGGGAGACGGATGGGCGTGTTCTGGCCCATCTGGATGCCCGGCCTTTTGACACGCCCCATCGTCCTTCTGTAAACGTCCTTTTCGAGTCCGCCGCCGATATATTCCACGACAGGGTCCTGGGGGTGGTCATGACCGGGATGGGGTCGGACGGCAAAGAGGGCGCGGCCTGGATCAAGTCCCAGGGCGGCCTTATCATTACCGAGGCCGAAGAAACCTGCGTGGTTTACGGCATGCCCCGATCCGTTGTGGAGGCCAACTTGAGTGACCGGGTGGCGCCGCTCTATGATATGGCAGGGACGATCATTGATATGATTTGAGCGCTGCGGATAAGGTTACGCATGATCTTCAAAATGATAGGAAGGGGTCGAATTCCCTTGACAAATAGAATGAACTTTGGGTTAAATAAATTAATTTCATTCAATGCTTTGAGAAAAGTGTAAACAGCTCGCAACCGGAGGCTTCCATGTCCAAAATTCTGATTATCGATGATTCGGCGCTTTCCCGGCGGATGATTCGCACCATCCTTGAGGATGGCGGGCACACCGTGATGGAGGCCGTGGACGGTTTGTCCGGCATAGAGCGGTTCTCCATTGACAAACCCCATATGGCCACCCTCGATTTGACCATGCCCGAAATGACCGGCTTTGATGTCCTGGATAAGCTCCTCAAGGTGGATCCCGAGGCAAAGGTTGTTGTGGTTAGTGCGGACATTCAGCAATCATCCCGTGAGATGGTGAAGGCTGCGGGGGCCAAAGGGTTCATAAACAAGCCGTTTGTGGCCGATGATGTGCTTCGAACCGTTGACAAGGTACTCAAAGGAGGGCAGCAGGGATGACGAACGTGAGCGAAAGACAGAAGGATGCGCTAATAGAGGTGGTCAATATCGCCTTTTCCCGTGCCGGGGCCTCACTCTCCGAGCTGACGGGGCATCGGGTGCTCCTGGATGTCCCCCAGATCTCTATTCGGCCCATCGAGGAACTTGAACGGGCGCTGACCGGATTAATGAAAGGGGAGGTGGCTACGGTCCACCAGGTCTTTGGCGGCGAGGTGGCAGGCGACGCGTGTCTCATGCTGAATCAGGAGGGGGCCGTGCACCTGACCAATCTTCTGACGGATAAGACAGAAAAGAGAGACAGGCTGTACGAATCGGATCGCGAGGTCTTAAGCGAAGTGGGGAATATCCTGCTCAATGCCTGTTTAGGCACCTTCGGGAATATCCTCAAGGTGCATATCACCTTTGCCGTGCCCCGAATGCGTTTAGAGGCCGTGAACGAATTCATTGATACCCTGCTCGTCGAAGATAAGGGGATCCGGCACTGTCTGATTATCTCAGCGGACTTTCATATCAAAGAGGCTAAGATCACGGGATATATGATCATTGTGCTCGGGGTTTCATCCCTGGAGTTGCTGCTTCAGGCGGTGGATGGGCTGGGATAGATGGGATTGCAGATTGAAGCGGTGTTTGGGGAATAGACGAGATGACGGAAATGGAGATGTCAAGAGATAGGGGCCTGGTGGCTTGGGTGGAAGAGCGCTCCCCCTTTGGTATGTTTACCACTGACACCGAGCTCAGGGTTACAGGATGGAACGCCTGGCTCGAGAACCGCAGCGGACGGAACCGGAAGGAGGTTAAGGGAAGAAATTTCCTGGAGCTCTATCCTGAGATTGTCGACCGGAAGATGGATCGATATTTTAATGAGGCCCTTGAGGGTCTGAATGTTGTCCTGTCCCAGGTCTTTCACGATTACCTCCTTCCCATACCAATCGATACCCATACTGACCCTGTGGTGAACATGCCCCAGAGCGTCATCATTTCACCCCTCATTATCAACGACCGGATTTTCGGGACCATCGGGTATATTGAAGATGTGACCGAACGGATCAGACGGGAGAAAGAACTCACGGAAAAGGTCGCTGAACGGGAAAGGTTTATTGAAGAACTCAAGGTCGCCGCGGCCGAGATCAAAACCCTGAGCGAATTCATCCCCATCTGCGCCAGCTGCAAGAAGATACGGGATGAGAAGGGATGCTGGGAGCAGATCGAATCCTACTTCACCAAGAATGCCGACGTGAAATTCAGCCACGGCATCTGCCCTGAGTGCGCCAAGAAGCTCTATCCTGAGTTTTATGAAGAGGTTTATGGGGATGATGATGACGCCATGAAGACGTGCTGATTTAAGATTGAGACGCGTTGCGGGTTACACATATCACGTTTATGCCAATACCCGGTACCAAACCGAAGGTTTAAGAGAGAATTAACCCATGAAAATATTAGTGGTGGATGATTCGGGCTATGCCCGGGGTAGGATTAGAGAGATCCTTCAGCAGGGGGGATATGAGATCAT